>Ga0180432_10002257_pt1 | contig 29061 bp, 40 predicted proteins | sample SS_ome_10_FD_132414 | JGI IMG/M metagenome (GOLD analysis project Ga0180432, IMG submission 132414) | Hypersaline lake sediment archaeal communities from the Salton Sea, California, USA - SS_1_MS_2 metaG | ecosystem: Environmental > Aquatic > Non-marine Saline and Alkaline > Hypersaline >... | reverse complement strand
TCCAGAGAGTTGATCCAGAGCGAGTATTCGGGCCCGAGCAGTTCCATGGTGAGCCGCAGGCCGGCCCCGACATAGCACCATGAGGTGGTGACCTCGACGATCAGTTCGCGTCCCTCGTCCCGGCCATCGCCATGCCCGCGGCACCCGCTGTGCTCGCCCTGCCACCGAGCCGCAGCCACCGCCTACGAGCGGCTGGCTGCGCCTTACGTGTGCCCGGTGGCGGGGTGCCGGCCAGCCAAGCACACTCTCCTCGGCCGGCTCGAGCCGGCGGAGCTGCCCCCCGAGGTGCAGCGCCACTTCGCTCACTGCACAATCAAGCGGGCTTACCAAGTGGTCAACCTCCCGCAGACGCTGCTGTTCGAGCAGTGCCGGGAGCGTTTCCAGAAAGAGGCAGAAAACGGGGGCGAAGTCGTTCGGGTCTTCCACGGTACCAGCCGCGCGGCGACTGGCTCGATCGTAAAGAACGGGTTCAACGTCACCTTCTCGGGGAAAGCGAACGGCCAGGCCTACGGGCCGGGCGTGTACACCGCGACGACTCCCTCCATCTCGTATGGGTACACCCGCCCCGACTGTGGAAAAGAGCGTTGCATGTTCGTGTGCGATGCGCTTCCCGGCCCCGCGAACGCGCACTCTCGGTCCGGCCACGTCCTCGTGCTCCGGCGCGAGCAGCAGGTCAACCCCCGCTGGCTGGTGTACTTCGTCTGAGCGGCGCCCTTTTTGAACGCAGAAGACCGGGGGTAGGACACGATGGGCGGCACGTCTCAGACCGGGGCGCCCGCCTTTCGGCTGAATCCTCTGGCCGAGGCTGACAAGACCGGCCTGTACTACTCCAGCATCCAGCTGGGGCACTACCGCGGCGCCCCTTCCCTCAGCCAGGTGCAGGACGCCCTCGAGCGCGCCGCCGCAGACGCGGCGGAAGGTCGGGAAGAGGCAGCCCGCGGCCGGCCGCCGCCCGCCCAGTACTGGGTCGCCGAAGCTAGCGGAGGCTCCTATGTCGCCTACGTCGGGGCGCACCGCGACGGCCCGTGCTATCGTTTCTGCGTGAGCTTCCGGACCGGCCTCTCAGCAAGGGCGCGGCGGGCGATTGTGGCGGCAGCACTGTCACGGCTACGAGAAGTACTCGTGGGCGTCCCGTGTGTGTACGCGCAGGCGATCAACCCTCGGACCTACGAAACGTACGGGTTCACCACAATAGACCGGACCACGATCCGGCGAAAGGCGCCGCACAAAAATCGCGCCCCCCAGCGCCCGATGTGCGTGGTCGCTTACGCGTTCGAATCCCCAGACGAGAGGGCGCGCTCTGGAGCGCAGTGCGTGCAGCACACGCCCGCCCGCAGCAGCCATTCGGCGAACTCGACGGACGCCCAGTGCGTCTCGACGTTGTCCTCCCCCACCTGAATCCGCGGACATTCCCTCGCGAGGTGAATCTTGGTGCCTGCCGGTTTCACGTAGAAGTTAGCACCTTTTTTCGCCTGCCGCTCAAGGCGCGCGAGGCACAGGTTGACACGGGCTGAGACCGCGTCCAGCTGTCGCCGCAGCGCGGCGATCTCGGCGGCGACAGCTGGGTGCGGTGGCGCCACCACGCGCTCGATCTTCCGGCAACATACAACCAAAACGAGGCGCACAATCAGGAAGAGTGCCGAGAACGCGGCCATCATCATGACCGCGTCAGCCGTGACCTCGGGCGGGATTTCCGCGGCCCAGCTCAGAGAGGAGAGGGGGCGGGCGCCTTCGGCCGGCAGCATGGAGGTGGACATGACTCAGAATCCGATGAACAGGAGCAGTTTGTAGTCGGCCGCAGAGTATACCTGCTGGGGAGTCGCGTCGACAGGGAGCTCGGCAAGGCGCGCCTTCCACCTGATAGTTGCTTCCCGGAGCTGGGGGCTGTAGCCGATCTTGCGGGGTAGCTGTCGGATCTCTTCTTCAATTCTGAGGCGCCAGTCCGCGAGCGTCTCGTCGGAGTTGCCTCTGCGTGCGATCTGGATGTCGCGCCAGGCCAGGTCCGCGGCGAGGTCCGCGGCGAGGCTCTTGCTGGCCGGCAGGGCGGCGTGCCGCAGGAGGGTGGTTCCGTCCATCGTGCGGCGGGTGACTGCTGTTCGCTCGTTCAATTTGAATCAACCGCGGCATGAAGACCCATGCCGGGATGGCGGGAATTGCAAGGATGTCTCTCAATCCGGAGACGTTAGCAGGGACTTTCTTAAAGGAATGCCAGGCTCAGCTCAAGACGCCCGAAGCGGCGCACCGCAGCGCGCGAGCCAAATACTTCCAGCCGCTGTCGTACTTCGCAGCGCTCGACACAATCTACAGCCGGCAGCGGCCTGGCTCTCCGGTGTCCGTGACCCCGCCGCCAACCTTGATGAAGCGGGAGATCGCACAGTACCGCCAGCGCCTCCTCGAGTTGGAGGACCAGGTCTGGTACTTCTATGCTTGGGGGTACTTCCTCCGGAGCATCGAAAAGACGCTCCTGAACGATCGACTCGCCTTGGTCCGGTTCTTGCAGGGGCTTGGAATCAGCGAGCACTACTCCTACCACCTCGCGTGCTACCGCCTCTTGTGCACCTACCACGGACTCATGCTCGCGCCGTCCGTCGAGACGCTGCTGAAGACTCGCTCAGAGTCACTCATCGCCGGGGTGACCGAGGCCCTAGAACAGGCGCCGGACAAGAGCGCGGTACTGCGCAGCAATGCGGCTTTCCGCCGGGTCTTCTCGTACGCAAAAATTCTGCAGCCGGCGAACGCGCTGCGGCCAGTCGCCGTCGGCCCGGGCGTAGCCCCGCCCCCCGTTCGGGCCAACGGCGAGGCGGCGCACAGCCAAAAGCGCGCCCGGGTTCAGCCCAGCGAGTCGAGCGCTTTCCGCGCCTGTGCGACGAAGGCGGCCGAGGGAGCCGGGGAAGCCGCCGGGGCGGCTGGGGCGACTGGGGCGGCCTCCTCAGCAGTTAAGGTAGTCTCGCCCTCGTTCCAGTTCCTGTAAAGCTGGACGGCCGCGCACTTTTTGTGCACCTGCGTCCAGGCGTACACCGCTTCCTCCTGGGCGCCGAAAGCGCCCCAGCCGACGACTGACGCGACGCCCGCTCCCGGCGGCCCGGGCTGGTAGAGGCAGCGCACTTCCCACCCCTCGTGCCGGGCGCGGGTGTGGAGGTCGCCGTCGACGTCGCCCGCGGGGGTGTACCCCATCTCTTCGTCTTCGCACAGCATGTAGTACCGCGGGGGGCGGCTGGCGGGGAAGTAAGCTTGCAGCGTAGCCTCGAGCAGACCGCGCTCGACGGCCGGCAGGGCTGCGAGCGTGTCGTCGTGCTCGTGCGCGTAGCGGCCGGCCGGGAACAGGACCCGGAAGGCCCGGGCCTCGCCGCTTTTGGCCGCGCTCGACACTGCCGTGCCCGGCAGGAGCGTGGGGTGCCAGACCAGCCGCCCTTCGGCGGCCATCTGGCCTGTCGGGTCGGAGAACCCGACGCCGCCGGCCGCCGTCCCGCCCGCTGCAGCGTCGAGGAGGGCCTGCAGGCTGGGGAGCACGTCCTCGGGGAGGGCGCCGGGCGCGGCCGCATCCATCGCGGCGTGTTCGACCGCCCAGCGCGTTCAAATTGAAGAGCACACGCACCTTCATCCGCCCAATGGCTGCCGCAGAGCCCCCCAGCTTGCCGGGCGCCGGCGCCGGCGCCGGCGCCGTCCGGCGCACCGCGTTCGACCGCGAGTACTGCGCGCTCGTCGCGCGAGTCAAGGCGGCGGGCATCCTGGTGCCCTGCCGCCAGAAGGACGCCGCCGGCGCGCCCGTGCGCGCCTACACGGTCACCGGCGAGACGGTCCGCGTGCCCTTCGGCGGGACGACGCGCTGGGACCCGGCGCGCGGCCGCTACCGCATCGAGGTCCCCAGCCTGACCGTGAAGCACCTGCCGCTCGCCACCGTGGCCGAGGAGCTCGCCTGGTTCCTGCGGGGCGAGACCAACTCGCGCGCGCTCGAAGCGCGGGGGTGCAAGATCTGGAAGGCCGACGCGGACAAGGCGACGCAGGCTCGGCTCGCGGCGGGCGTGCCGGAAGCGGAAGCCGCCGCCCGGGACGGCGACCTGGGGCCGATCTACGGCTACCAGCTGTGCGGCCGGCCAGACGGGAACCAGGTGCTCCGGCTCGTCGCCGGCCTGTGCGCCGACCCCGGGGGGCGCCGCAACGTGGCCTCGTGCTGGGACGTCGCCGCCCTCGGCGACATGGCCCTCCCGCCCTGCCACTTCGCCGTCCAGCTCGTCAGCTACCCGCAGGCCGCCGGCGTCCGCGTCGACTGCGTCGTGTCGATGCGCAGCGCCGACGTCGGCCTCGGCCTCCCCTTCAACGTGGCGTCGTACGCGCTCCTCACCGTCCTGTGCTGCGCCGAGGCGAGCCGGCGGGCCGGCCGCCGGTACGTGCCGGGCGAGGTCGTGGTCAACATGGGGGCCTGCCACATCTACGAGGCCCACATGCCCCGCCTCGAGGGGCTCGTCCGCGACGTCTCCCCGGGGGCCGGGCGAGCCGCCTACGTCCTCGACCTCCCGGAAGCCCTCGCCGGCGTCGACCGGTTCGCAAAGGCCTCGTCCCGGGCTCTGTGGAAAGCAACGCGGCCGGCGAACGACCCCCACGACAAAAGCGCGCAGGAGGGCGGGGACGAGCCGCCATGGAACCCGGCGCCGCGGGTCTCGCTACCCCTTTACACCTAGCGGGCGCTCTCTTTTTCGCTAGAATAGAAAGCTGGCATGTGGCCGCTCCTTCTGGGCGTGTGCGTCCTGGTCGTCGTGCTGGCGCTCGGGGTCGTTTCGATTTTGGCTGACGGGCTGGGCGCCGGCTTCGGCGCCCAGGGAGACGGACTTGACACGGACGAAGCGGACGGTCAGGGCGGTCTACCTGACCCGGAGAAGCCGCTGCGAGGGGGCGGGACCCCCTACCGCCACACGCCCGAAAACCGCCCGCCCGGCACCCGCCTCGAGGCGACAGTGCGCGGCACCGGGACAAAGAAGCCCCTCAAGGGGCGGGGAGAGCCGAAGCCCGGACGGGTGCGCTTCAACCCGCAGCTGCTGGTGCGTTCGATCCCTCCGCGCGGGGCAAATTGAACGCCCGGCATCTGGGCATACGCCCGATGCCATGGCAAGCGAGCTCGCCGCGCTGCTGCAGCAGCGCCGCCCGAGCGAGCAGCTGCAGGGGGTGATCGACAGGTACCTCGAAGCCCGGCGGCGGGTGCCTGGCCTCGGCGATCGAGTCCGACTCCGCCCGGACGCCGAGGGCCGCGAGCGGCTCCTCGCAATCGCGCCGATCCCGATAGGCGCCGCGGTCACGGCGTTCGCCCCCGACGTGGTGGGCGCCCCCCTGCGCGTCGACGCCTCCGGCGACGCCCCGCGCGCACAGAAAGGCGTTCGTCTGCTGCGGGTGAAAGGGGCGCTCTACGCCCTGCGAGGGCCGCTCGCCGCCCGCTCCGACGTCACCCTCGAGGAGCTCGCCGAGTACTTCACTCTGTGCGCCTTCCCGCTCGACCCCAGCTTCGCCCCGGCCCAGGTCGCGTTTTGCGACCCCGAGACGGTGGTGGCGCCTGACCTGGCCGCCATCCACGTCGAGGGGGTGGTCACAGGGAACCCCTTCGAAGGGCTGGCGCAGACCGACGAAGCCCTCCCCGCCTTCGCGCAGACGGCGCTCGCCTACCTGCAGAAGGTCGAGGCCCTGGCCAACGTCGAGGTGCACTCTGCGGCGGACCTGCCGACGGTGCTGATCGCGACGCGCAACATTGGGGAAGGCGAGACGATCCGCACCGGCCGCCCCCCCTCGTTCTGGGTGCCGGCCGCCCACCTCGAGAAGGTCGCGGCGCACATCCTCGCCCTCGCGGGCGACCCCCAGGCGCCGCCGAACCCGTTCGTCCACAACCCCGCCCGGCTCCGCGGGCTGCTAGGCTTGCCGCCAATTTGAACCTGGGGCGTAATTAGTTACGCGCCCCAGCTTTGGGCAGTGGGATGGCTCCGAACGCGGATGCTGCGCCAGACGACGTGGTCTCTGTCGAGACGCCAATGCCGCCCGACGAGCTGAACGTGCTGCGCGCCCACTTCTACCGGTGGCTCGGGACGCGCGCTCCTGCGACTTTCCGAAAATACGTCGCAGAGGGCGCGCAGAATCACGTGTTGTACGTCGCGAGCGTGGAGAACACTGCTGGCCAGCCGTACCAGCTGTACCGTATGCCTGACCTGTCCGACGTCTGGGTCGCAGAGGGGGCGCTCCTCGCGCGCCGAGGCTAGTCTTTTTTGAAGGCGCCGCCGCGTTTCGGCGAAGGCGGCAGGCCCCGAGCGATCTCCAAGATGAAGCGACCTTTTTAAGCTGAGCAATAGACGGCACCTCGGCGCCAGCCATGCCGCCGCGCCGAGAGCCAGGCGGCGCGGCCGCCGCGGCCAACCCCGCGGCCGTGATGGCCGCGCGGATAGCGCGCGCCGAACGCGGGAAGGGGCGGCGTCTGCGCGACTACGCTCCAGGGACGCGCATCGTCGCGTCCGACCCGATGGGCCCGCGCGTCGGCCTCCCGCGGGAGTACACGTACGTCACCGAGGCCCGGCCGGGCAGAGACTTCGACCCGGAGTTCAAGCCGGCGTACACGCCAGGCGAGATGCTGTCGCTGGGTGTCTTCTCCGGCAAGTACCTCAACGACTGCGTCGAGGAGTTCCCGCTGGAGTGGTTCGAAGCTGCGCTGGCGCGCGACAAGCTGCGGCCGGGCGCGCCCGACCCGGCCGTCAACCTGTTCGGCGTCCGGTCGCGCAAGCCGCTGGGGTACTGGGTCGAAAAGGGGTGGATCAAGATCACGCCCGAGGCGCGCGACGCCCGGGGGTGGTTCCAGTGGTACTGCCGCTACTGGCTGGGGCGCCGCCAGCCCGCGGTCGACGAGGTCCAGATCAAGCGCTGGAAGGCGTTCGCGCGGCACGAGGGGCAGATTGTTGCGAGCTACGCGAAGCTCAAGCCGTCTGAGGTCCCGAAGACGAGAGCGGAAAAAAGCAAGCACCGGCCGCGGCAGCGGCAGGCGCTGCTGCAGTGGGCACGTAACCCCTGGAGGTAGCCCCGCCGAGTCAAACCGCGGAGTCGAGCAGGAGATGCGCGCCCGGCGGGCTCCGCGCCTGGAAGTCTTCGAGGCTGGCGGCGGTCGGCCACCCGCACGCCTGCGCGAGCGAGTCGGGGGCGTCATCCTGGAGGACCCAGAGCTCGGCTGCGCCCAGCGCGGCGGCGAGCCGGCCGAGCAAGGCCGCGAGCGCCGCCGGCGGCGGGAGGTCCAGCGGCACGGCCGCGGCCGCGGCCGCCGCCTCCCGCGCTTTCTTTTCGCCGCGGGGGCCGCTGAAGTGCGCGACCCGGACGCCGGCCCCCCGCGCGTACTCGAGGGGGAGGCCGGCCCGCCCTCGCCCCCACACGAAGAGGCGGCACTCGCGCCCGAGCGCCCGCGCCTGGCAGGCGAGCATCGCGGCGAGCCGGCTGCAGGCGGGGGCGAGGATCTTGAGCGCCTGCCGTCCCCCGGGGAAAACAACCGGCAAACGTTCGCGGTACCCGAAGGCGTGTCGGTCCTCCCGGACGAGGCCCCGCCCCCCCGGCAGCGAGTCGACAGCCAGCGCCGTGGCAACGGTTTGCGGCGTGTCGGGCCCGCGGCCGGGCCGGCAGACTACCGGCGGCCGGAACCAACACCAAGCGGGCCGCAGCTTGGGCGGCCGCCGCCCGTCGTGGGCGTTTTTGACGCGGAGGCCAAAAGGCGCCCCCTCGACCCCGCCCAGGCTCTGGAGCACCTCGCGGGTCTTCTGCTCCAGGGGGTAGGACACGCCGTCGATGCGGACGTCGGTGATGTACGCGACGAGCCAGCCGCCCGGCCGCAGCGCGCGGAAGGCCTTCTCGTAGTACGGGCGCAGGAAGCCTTCGACCCAGCGGTCGAACTGCGGGAAGGCCGCGGTCGACTGCGTGCCGGCGAGGGCCGGCGTCTCGCTTTTCTCGACGTACAGCTCGAGGGTGAAGAACGGCGGGCTGAGGAGCGCGACGTCGTAGCCGCCCTCGCCGAGGGGCGGCTCGTAGCGCTCGGCGCCCGCCAGAGCGAACTGGGCGCTGAAGCCCGGCTCGGCCGCGTCCAGCGCCGCGACCATGGCGCAGTACGCGGGGTGGAGCAGCGGGTTGGGGTCGCACCCGTGGTAGCAGGCGGCGCCCGCCGCCGCCGCCCCCAGGAGCCGGTCCCCCCAGCCGGCCGAGAAGTCGACGACGCGGGGGCGGTGGCCGCCCCGCGCCCGGTAGACCGCTGCGGCGAGGGACGGGCTGAACGTGTTGCACTCCCGGTGAGGCTTGGCCGCCCGGCCGCGGCTGCCCGCGGCTGCCCGGCCGCCGGAGTAGACCTCTTCGCGCTGGGCCTCGGCGGGCAGCGCGGCAAACGCCGGGTCGCTGCGGACGCGGCAAAAGACTTGCCACGGAGTCTCGCATCCTTGGAAGGACGCCTGGATCTGAGCCCTTTCTGAGAACAGGCGCGATATGTTCTCGCATCCGTGGTAGTCGTCGGGGTAGGTTTTTTCGACAACCAACCCCTTCACAGTTCGGTGGTCGGCGGTAACGAAGTCGTCCTCTTTGAGAGCGGGGGCATCCCGGAGCGCTGGGTACAGCGTTTCGAAGGGCGGCAGGAATTTAGCCCAGAAAGGGAACTCGTCGAACCGACCCGGCTCCATCGCCGCAATACGTATTCACCAGGCGGTTCAAATGCTGCAAAAAGCCTGCTTCGGCTGCGGCGCGCGGCACGTGGCGCCGTGCTGCCAGATCAGTTTGCGTAGAGCTGAGAACTGCTCCGCCCACCGATGTGGAGCCCCTCCTTCGACGGCGCGCCGCACGACTTGACGTGACTCACGACCTCCTCCGACCAGTTCGCCACCTTCGGCGCGAGGTCGCTCACGGTAGAGGACATCTGGAGCGCTTGGGTCTGGTAATCGCTGATCGCGCTCTTGATGCCGGCCTTCGCGTTGGCGGGCATGCAGGGGACGGCCTGCCCGACAGCCTCTGGAGGGATGCCCACCAGGGTGTTCACCGACGACTGCATCTTGTTGATCGCCCCCGGGAGGTCGCCCTGGCTGGCCATCTCAGTGGCCATCTTGGCATCCTTCACGACCTTGATGCAAGCCGAGCGGTTTGCCTCCGGGAGCCGATCGCACATCTTGTGGTGGTGGTGGTGCGACAAGCCGCTGAAGGCGTCGGACGACGGACCGCCGCCGGAGCCCCCCCCCGACTTCTGCGGCCCCGAAGAGGCTGCCCAGCCGGGCCAGAGCGGCTTGGTGCAGTGGACCGAACACCCTCGCCACCACATGACTGCGAGGACGATCAGGACCGCGACCGCGAAAGCGACGAACACTTCGAGCGGCGTCATGCTTGCGCAGGTATGTTGCTCGGCAAAAAACACCCTGACGTCTCACTTCGCCGGCCCGGCCGGAGAGGCGGGGAGGACGAGCGGCACGGCCGGCGCGAACTTGAAGCCGGGGAAGGGGGGGAGCGCTTCGTCCGCCGCGTCGAAAAGGCCGGGCTCGGCCGTGCGCCACGCGTCGGCCGCGCCGCCGAAGCTCCCGAAAACGTAGGCGGCGAGCGCCGCCGACCAGGCGGCGGGTGCCTCCGTCCCCCCGGCCGGCTCGGGAGCGGCCGGCTCAGCCGCGCCCGACAAGTCGCTGCAGGTGGCGGCGGCGGCGGCTTCGGCTGCAGCGTCAGGGTCCCCGCCGGCTGCGCGCGGCAGCCCGGCAGCCTTGTACTGGTCGCGCCAGGCGCTTTTCTGGCCGCACGGCGTCCGGGACGTCAGCTCAGACAGGAGAGGCCCGAGCGCGAACCCCGGCGGCTTGGCAACGAGGTGGCGGACGTACACCATCGAGCTCCCGTAGTCCGCCACCGCCTCGGCGAGAGGGGCGAGCCGGACCCCTGCAGGGGTCCCGCCGGCGTCAAAGCCCTCGAAGCCCGACTCGAGCAGGAAGAAGCCCTCCTTCTTTACCGGGTACTTCGGGTCTTTCACCACGATGCCGACGTGAGCGCATTTCTTTCCCGCGAGCCAGGCGTAGAGGCGGGTCAGCAGGTGGTCGTTGTAATAGAACAGGACCACCGAACCGGTCTCGAGCCCGGCGGGCGGGGGCAGCGGCGACGTCTCGGAGGCCTCGGCGGGGGTGGCCTCGGCGGGGGCGGTCTCAGCCGGAGCGGCCTCAGCAGGAGCGGCCTCACCGGTAGCGGCCTCTGTCGTGTCAGCGGCGGCGGCCGCCGGCGGTTCCGGCATGCTGCACTTCTTGCCCGGCGGCGGGGGAACAGAGGCGACGCCCCTATGTACTGAAGTTTTTTCCGGTTTGAAACGTCATGCGCCCAAGGTATAGAGGCGCAGGATGTTCCGGACCGTCTGCCTCGTTCTCGGCGCCGCCATTGGCGGAGCCGCCCCCGGCTGGGCGGCCTGGGTCCCCGCGTCGGCGCTCTCGCCCGAGGTCGTGCGCTACGCCGACGCGGTGGGGGCGCTGGCCCGCCACGTGCGTCACCCCGTGCCCCAGGCCGGCACCCAGCTGTGGCTCGGGAGCGAGAAGATCGGCTCCCGCATCTACGCGGCGCCGTTTAACGCCCAGGCCATTCTCGTGTACGATGTGGCCACCCACACGTCAGAGTTCTGGGGAGACTTCAACACAACCTCTCAATGGAGCGACTTTGTCTACGTGCCCTCTACGGGACTGCTCTACGGAATCCCCTACTCGCACCCGCTGATCTTGTTCTTCAACCCAACAACTAACGTATCGGAAGTCCGCGTCAACAGCGGCTCCTTTAGTGCTAAATGGACGTCAGGGGTGTACGTAGCGTCGACAGGACGCGTCTACGGCATCCCGACGTCGGTTGACTACATTCTCGACTTCGACCCAGCAACGAACACCACGCAGCGGCGGCTGTCCGATGTCCAGAACAACAACAACAAGTGGATGTACGCGGCGTACTCGGCGGCCTACAACTCGCTTATCTTCGTGCCTGGCGACTTCCACTCCTTTGCTTACGTAAATCTCACGACAAACCGCAACGTCTATGTGTCGGTGGATCCGATTGAGATACCGGGCGCTGATAACAAATGGTCCAAAGGGTGTGTGATCGGCAACACCTATTACGCACTCCCCCTGGAGGGCGGGACAGTCTTGACCATTGACCTTGCCACGACCGCTTTCGGTAGGGAATCGCGTTTCGGCCGGGGGGCGAAATGGGGGACCACGGTATGCGTCGGGAACACGCTCTACGGCATCCCTTCCGGGCCGCCGACACTCATAGAGTACAACGTGGCGACCCGGTCGCACACCCTGACCCCGTTGGGCGGCGGCGACGAGGTGTGGGGCGAGGCCCACTACGATGCGGCGAGCGGGAGCATCTTCGCTGTGTCGCACTCGTCCGGGGGCGTCCTCGAGGTCTTCCCGGCGCCGCGCGTCGACAGCCGGGCTCTGCTCCCGCTCACGAGCGGCGGGAGTTTCACCTGGACCGTCGCCAATGCGTCCGGCGACCCGGTCCTCAGCCAGCGGCTCGACAGCCTTGACGACCGGGTGCGCGCGCTCGAAGCCAGCGCCGGTCTGACCGCCGCCCCCACTGCCCGCGCGACTCCGCCCCCGGCGACCGCGGCCCCGACGACCACGCCCCCGACGACCACGCCCCCGACGACTGCTGCACCCGCCCGCCCCCCGACGGCCACGTCCTCGGCGACCGCTGCGCCGGCCCAGCCTCCTCCCGCCTCCTCGGGGCAGTGCTTCTTACCCGCGTGCGGCGCCGGGACAGTCGCCCAAAATGGGCAGTGCGTGCCCGCCTGCGCCGAGCTCCGGCGCCGCGGGGCGAGCTGCGAGCCCTATTGCGACAGGGCAACCCCTTCGGAAAGCGCCGCAGACAACACGGGGCTGTACGCGGGCCTGGTGGCGGCGTTCGCCGCTGCCGCTGTCGCCGGCGTCGCGTACGCCGCGCACGTGCGGCGGGGCAAGTCTCTCGTGCGGCACGCCGACATGGTACTCACCAACCCCGCGTACGACCCCCGGGGCGTCTCTGCGCCAGCGTCTGGGCAGGGGCCGCCAGTCCCCCCCCGGAACTCAGTGCGCGGCCACATGTACGAGCCTCCGCTCGGGTACAACCCGGCGTACGCGCCGTCAGCGTCATCTGGCTACATCAAAGTCGACGCCGACGCCGACGCCAGTGGCGATGCTGTGTACCAGGCCATCAGCGAGACCTACGACGCCGCGACCCTCCCGTCGCGGAGCGCCACTCCGCCGGCATACGAGGTCGCAACCGCCGGCCGGAGGATCGCCTTCCCCGGCCGCTTCGAGGAATCGGCGGTGTACAACCTGTCGACTTGAGCTAGCGCAGGTCGATAGTGACCCACTCACATTTTTCGGCCACCGGGAGCCGAACCCTTTCAGGCGGCTCGACACGTTTTGTCCGGCAGCGTCGGTACAGCGCCCAAATAATCACAGCGGCACACCCAATGAACACAGCGCCCAGCGCCACCAGCACAGCAATCATACTATGAGACAATTGAACCTTCATTAGAGCGAGTATGGCGTCTCGGACCAAGTTTGACATGAACGATAACCCGTCATGCTCCGCTCTAAAAGCCGTCCGCGCGGCAGCCGCGGCGCAAGACAACCAGTGGCAGCGGGACGCCCACACGGTGTTTGCCATACTGGCCGCGGCGGCGCACGGGGTCGAGCTCCCCCTCGAAGACGTGGTAGTCGCGTACGATGACGGTCGGCCGGAGCTTAAGCGAGTCTTCAACGAGGATGACACCGTCTCGTGGAACATCGGGTCGTCAAGCACCACGACAGTGTTCACGCTTCCATTGAAGCTGCTGGCGCAGCTGTGGCGCGTCACCGATAGGACGGTGCTCGACGAGCTGCTCAAGTTCCTCACGGACGAGTGGGAGAGCGAGGACTGCTGCGTCCCCGACGGCGCGAGCAGCGGGCATGCCGACAGCAGCGAGCTGCCGCCTCTCACGGAATACAACTTCCGCTGGAGCGTGCAGCCAGAGGTGTCGATCCGGCTCTCATTCGTCAACGGAGACGTCCCCATCTCGCTCGCGCTCGTCCCCAGGGAGGACTCGGCGACGCTCGAGATTGGGTGCGCCGGCGGCTCCACCGCGATGGTAATGTTCCCCGCCAGCCTGGGGTTCCTCTTCGCCGCCGACCTCTGCCGCGTGGCCGCCGCCGCGGCCTCGACAAAGGTCTAATTTTTGCTCCTTACATCCCGGGCGCCGCCATGCGCGTCATCAACGCCGGCCGGACGGTGCACGAGCGCGCCGCGCTGCAGGCGGCGCAGGAGGCGGGCCACGCGACGGGGGGGCTGGCCGCGAAGGGGTACCGGACCGACCGGGGGCGCATGCCGTCGCTGTACTACAACTACGGCCTCGGGGAGGGCGTCTACCACGACGAAAAAATGCACATCCCGCAGCTCGTCCGCGCCGCCGACCTCGTGGTCATTTTCGGCCCGCCGGCACAGTACGAAAATGCGATCGCAGCGCACTGCGGCGCGGTAGGCACGCCCTGCCACTTCGACCCGGAGCGCCCCGCGAGCTCCCTCGCAGGGTACCGTGGTGGGGATACGGTCCTCCTCGTTAGCGGGGCACCGGATCGGTCCGGCGTCTTGCGTTTGCTGGGAAAGTTCAAAATGCCCGCTCCAGGATGTTCTTCGCCTCCAGCAGGTTCTGTTCCAGACGCTCTGGAGAGATGTGAGCATGAGGGCTGATGGGATCTTCGATAACGGCCAGGTTGGTACCCTGCAGCAAGGTCTCGATCACGTCGAACACACGGCGCACGAGCGCGTCTTGCTCGGCAGTATCGAGTGTGGGCGTGTGCTCCGACCCATTCTTAGCCGAGCACTTCGCCGACCGGCAAGCCGTGTCCGGAGCGCTGTTCATGTCGAGCACACCGCCCTACCGCTTGTTGCTCGGTAGATGACTATTCAGATGTAGACACAAAAACACAGCAGCTTTGTCGGCGCCGCAGCGCCGATCATCGCTCCGAAGCGCCGGTCGCCATGGACGCGCTCCAGGCGAAGTGCTCGGCCGGCGGCGACGCGGTCGCCGGCGACGCGGTGGCGAGCCCTGCGGAGCACTCGCCGGCAGTATGTTGCGGGGTGAAAAGCTCTCTGGGGGAGATCATGTGCGCACGTGAGCTAGATGCCGACCGGGCTGGCGACGAGACGTTCTCCTCCAATTCGAGGTGCAAAGGGTTAGCCCATTTGGGCGACTGCGGGACACCGCCCAACTTCTCCCGAAGAAGATTAATCCCCCGCTGTGGCCAGTAGTCTTTTCCGACGTGCATCTTAACGCTGGCCTGGCCAAGCCAACGGTCGAGTTTAGCCAGCTGTCTACGCGGATCGCTGGGAGGGTACATCTCGAGGACTCTTAGCAAGCCGGACAAGCTGTCCAGAATGTCGTACGCGGCGCTGCTGCCGGTCGAGTCATTTTGGTACTGGCCCGGGACCGCATCCCGGAGAGAAGCGAAATCACCCAAGCTGGGAGTCTTGTGCTCTTGTTGTAGCGCCGCATGAAGCCGCTCTAGTGTGAGGGGCAGTAAAGCGTCCATTGCTCCTACGTTCTGCGGCAGGACTAGACTAGAAACAAGTTCAAAAAGGCATCTTGATGACCGAAGGTCTCGACTTATGCGCGTACCGCCTCGGCCAGCAAGTTGGCGACCTGCGGCTGCTCAGCCGCTGGCTCGGCGTGCCGTGCCGGTTCGACGTTCTGCTCGCGCTCGGCGTTCTGTTCGCGCTCGGCGTCCTGCGCGCGCTCGGCGTCCTGCGCGCGCTCGGCGTCCCGAGCCGGCTCGGCCGGCAGTCCAAACCAGAAGGGAGGCCGGCCGCCGCCGTCGAAGAGCGGCGGCTGCGCTTCGGGCGGCCGGCCCTGGGCATAGGGGGGTGGGATGTCGGCCTGGCGGTGCCACTGCGGGTTGACTAAGGTCGCATCGATGCGCATACCGTCGCGCAGCATGTCTAGGACGTTACGGACCCAGGTCGCCGCGGCGGCGCCGTACAGCATAAAGACGCCGGAGAGAAACATCGCTTCGCTGCGGCTGTAAGTGCCGCGGTAGAGAGCCCGCTCAGCCGCGTCGCAGAGCGCGCTCGTCACGCGGTAAGAGGCGGCCGCGGCTGCGCCGCCGCACAGGCCGGCGATCAGACTCGCCAGAAGGACGACGAATACCTCTGTGCAGTCCATGTCGGCAGTACCCCACCATAAGGGAGTTCAAATGGGGCGTCCAGTCTTGAAGATCCCATTTGAACTGTTTTACGTAAAACAGAGGCTGCCCCCTCACCGCAATGCAAACACCGGCGATTCACACGCCTGAGGGAGCGCCAAGCCACCTCGGGGCGGGTGGCTTTTCGATCGCGGCTCTCCACTTGTCGAAAAAGGGAAAAAGGTTCGTACGTAAAACGGCAAAAACTCCGAAACCGTTCGGGGGCGATGAGCTCTACACCCTGCTCACCCTCGCCGAAGCGCACTTCCTCATGGCGCTGGCGCCTTCAGAGTACATCGTTGGGCTCGTCGACTACACCGCCACGTCGCTCGACATCGAGGCCGGCGACACGGACCTAGGGCGCCTCATCAAGACAGAGCCTGCGCTCGTCGCCGAACGCCGTCACGTCTATGGTCTCGACTTGTTCAGCGCACTTGCCCACTGCCACCGGATGGGCGTGGTCCACGCCGACGTGAAGCCGGAGAACCTGTTGGTCTTCGGCGACCGCCTCAAGCTGTGCGACTTCAACACCTCCGTGTGGCGCAGCCGGATCGGCGCGGAGATCGTGCCCCAACCCTGGAAGACGACCACCTCGTGCTACCGCGCTCCCGAACTGTACGCCCGGGAAAAGGACTGCACCGAAGCGCTCGACGTGTGGTCGGCTGGCGTGGTGCTCTACGAGATTTACACCCGCGCGCGCTACCCTTTCGGCAACGACTGCAGCGAGGTGGTGTGGGACCACATCCAGGAGTGTCTCGGCCCGTACTCGGCCACCCCGGCCAAGGACGCCCCCCGCTTCAGCGCCGCGAAGGCGGCCGTCTTCGTCGGCGTCCCCGAGCCTGCCCCTGTCGCGTTGCTCGACAGCATTCTCCAGTACGACCACGCGGCCCGCCCCACGGCAGAAAAAACTCTTGCGTCACTTCGAGGAATGTACCCTGAAGGGGCGGAGGGCCGTTAGACGGACGCCGCGCCGCGTCTGAACTCAGCGGTTGTTTTTGGCCGCGCTGTGCACATCACACCTGGGAAACGACTTCCGAGTGCATAGCTTCTCTCATCGGGACGCGGAAGACGAACCGGCTGATGCCGACGCTGTGCAGGAACTGCACGATCTTGGCGTCGAGCTCGAGACGCAGCATTCCCCTGCACCTGAAAGTGAGCTTCACTCCGCCGAGTTGGGCCGCAGGCGGAAGGACGCATACTGACCAGTTGTACCGCCACGGCAGCTCGGACGAAGATAGGTCTGGCAGACCGAGCGCTGGCATCATGTACACGTTCTCGTCGCGGTACAGAGCGCGATCGAAGTCCCCGTTCCCCAAACCTGAGTCTGCTAACAGGCACCCGACCACGAGCTTGTCCTCGCACCCGTAGGGGGCTATCAGAACCCTCATGGAGTCGTCGCGCCTCGCGATGACGATGCCGTGCTGCGGCAACCCGCCCGGCGGCTGAGGCACCGAGACCGTGACAGTCAGCCCCTCGACGCTGACGGCGAGTTCGACCGCCAGCGCCAGCCGGCGGACATCTTCCTGGAAGGCCCGCGCTCGCATTTCATCGTAGAACCGGTACTGGCCGGCAGCGAAAACGTCAAGACGGTACACTTCAGGGGTGACAACCCACGCCGCATAGTTCGCATGCTTCGTGTCGCGTCGCAGGTAGCACTCAAAGATGCCCCCATCGAGCGCCGAATCGGGGTTCAGCTTGTCCATCGTGTATAGCCATGGTTCGATATTCATTTAGAACAAGCAAAAACATGCCGGGATTTCTCACCTTGCCCCATTGGCGAGAGCCGGATCCTCGGGGGTCCTCAGCACCACTCGCTTGTTGTGGTCGCATGTGCAGTGCTTCCCACCAACGATGTGGACCTTCATGATCACGTCGACGCCGTTGATCTGCGACGGGAAACGGGTTTTTGACGTGCCAGACGTCCACTCTTTGGCCCAGAACACCTCGAAGGGGTACCCCACGAGACTCACCGTCCAAATGACATGGTGGGACTTGACCTCGCAGGCGCAACCGCGCTGTATGGAGGCTTTGAACGTGGAAGAGCGTCCCTGAAAGACGTTCTCCAAGATCCAGTCCATGTGAACTGACGTGACCGTCGTTCGGTTGTTGTGTTGCGGAGCATGGTAACCCAAGGAGATCCCGTAGAACAGCCAGTCCAGCAGCGCCAACACGTACAGTTTTGACGCGACGGTGCTGTCAGCATACAGCGCGATGGATTTCCCGAAGGGGACGACCCTCGCCCCGACCATTGGGACGTCGGGGTCGACTTGCAGCTCGACCTTTGGGTAGTACTCGGCGATGTGGGGAAGAGCGTACTTCAGCATTGGTGAGAAGGACACCCTGATCTCCGAACGGGAGCCGCCGCGCAGAAGGCTGCGGTTGCTCGGGCTGCTGCTGCGGCGGCCGCGTGGAGAGCTGCGGCCGCGCGGCGGGCTGCGGCCGCGCGGCGGGCTGCGGCTGCGGCCGCGCGGCGGGCTGCGGCTGCGGCCGCGCGGCGGGCTGCGGCTGCGGCCGCGCGGCGGGCTGCGGCTGCGGCTGCGCGGCGGGCTGCGGCGGGAGTCGTACCGGCCACGGCCGTGGCTTCCGCCGCAGCCGTGGCCGGTACGGCTGCGGCGACCCGCGCTACGCTGAGAGGCGCTTGGCGGCGCGTCAAGCGCTGCAGCAGCCTGAACGGGAGCTGCCGCTGCAGCCGCAGCCGGCTCCTCTTCGAAATAGCTGGCGGGCGGGTGCCACGGAGAGTGGTCAGACGTGAACAAGCTCGAGTAAGCCCCTGGCTGTGGGTTCCACCCGGGCGGCCACCCAGATGGAACCTCGTTGACGGGGTTCCATCCCATCGCATAGGCCCGTTTCAGGTGATCGGACTCTGTGGGATCGCCCATGGTCAGGCGTCTCTGCTAATATTATCGGCCATTCAAATAAGAACTGAACCGCGTTATTTAGACCATTAGAGCGATGGCGCGGCTGCTACGCGTGAAGCTGGAAGGAAAGTGGCCAATGCCCCTCGACCAGTACCAGCCTATGGAAGTCGACGGCCTCGACTGCGCGCTCTTTGTCGTCGACTGGAAAAAGCGGGAGGTTACTGGCGACGTGTTTGGAATCGAAAGGGGCGGCTCAGTGTGCCCGGAGATGATCGTTCACGACTTCGGCGCGACGCGAGCACGCCAGTGGCGGAAGCTGTCAGAGACCCAGCGGCACGTCCAGGCCGCGCTGTACCGCGCACACGGCGAACTGCTCCTCAGCAGGCGCCCCTACGCGGCGAAGAGCCTACTGATGCATGACATGCACCAGGCCAAGGCGCCCGGCACGCGGTGCGTGCTCTATATGGGGTTCGTGCCGGGCACGAACCTGGCGGGTTGGACCCGCTGGATTTCGCGGACCGACTTCAAGACCAACCGCATCGTTGTGGGGACCGGAGAGAACTCGGTCGCGGTCACAGAGACAATACGAGAGTTCGCAAAAAAGCGCGCGCTGTGCGTCGGGCGCAGCAACTTTGACGCTAAGTTCGCTCTCGCGGTGGTGTTTGGCGCCGATCTGACCAGCTACGAGATCTTGCCTTGGTGACACTCACACGCTACCACGCCGCCAGCTCTATCGCGGCGAGCCGGACCAGCACCAGCTTGTAGTTGAGCACAGGGTCCTGCGCCGCGAGGTCGTGCTCAGATGGCAGGTTCTTCGTCATAGCAGCGAACACCTCGCTGGTTTTCAGGCACGTGCGGCACTGGTGCCAGGCACGCCGGTGGCGGCACGTGCGGGTGCGCTTGCACTGCACGCAAGACAGCTTCGTGCGCCCGTGCGGGCACCGCATGCCTCTGCACGTGTCGCAGTGGCCGATCGTGCTCTTGTGGGGGCATCGCGGCGTCTTGCAGCGCCAGCAGTCCTTGCACCTGCGGTGCAGCGGACACTTGACCGAACGACCCATCGCGCGGCAGTCTTCCTCTTTTCTTTTTTCAAATTGGATAGAGAAGGATTCGGTCTTGACGCCAACTATGTCTCCCCACGCCATCCTGGCACTGGCGTTTGTGGCGGCGCGGGCAGCCGCCCAGCCCCCCCCCGCGCCCCCAACACCCCCTGGCGCCCGGGTCGCGGTCGCGGCCTTCCCGGCGCCGCAGGCGATCTACGGGCGGCTCGCCGCCGAGACCTTCGACGACTTCTGCTTCAGCTACCCTGCGGGGATGGGCGAGCGCCTCATGGCCGACTGGGCTTCGCGTGCCGGCCCGGCGGCGGTCAAGATCTTGTACACACCCGGGTACCAGCTGGACGTGCTCGTGCTGGCGGCGGCGCCGGCGGTGGTGTGCGCCACCGGCGGGTGCGTGGCGTCGGTCTGCAGCCACGACGTCAACCGGACCGCGCGATTTGAAGCCGCCCCTACTGTCCTACCAGGATGACGCTCGCCCGGGGGCATGAGCTCGCCGTCCGCTTCAACGGCCTGACGGTCAAGGTTTGGCTGCCCAAGCTGACGTGCTCCTGCCTCTACGGCGCGGCCGCCCGGTTCTACGGGCGGCCCGTCTCGCAGATCGCGATCTACCCCTCCAGGGGCGTCCTCATGCCGTGTGTCGCAGCGCCGCTGCCAGAAGGCACGATGTACCAGGTTCGGGCGTGGGAACAGAAGTGACACGCGTTTTTGCGAGCGCCTGCCGGACGGCGCCCGCACCTAGTACGCCGTGCATTTAAGTGTGTGTCGAACAGGACCGTCCCTCGAGAAACAAACGCAAATAAACCCAGTAACTGCGCCGTTCGACAAACGCTGCGCTTCCGCAGGCCACGCGTAACAATTATCGAACAGCGCGAGATTTTTGTTTTGCGTCTGCTAAGTAATACACAAATTGAATACCATGGAGTGGTTCCATTGGGTGATACTGGCGCTCGTTCTCGTTTGCCTCGTCGCATTCGCCATGGCCGCCGTGCCCTCTCCCCCGGACGAACTGCAGAAGCCCGCAACCGTCTCTGGGGGTGGCACCACGGTTCCCATCCAGGAACCGTGGTTCAGCCTGATTGCAGAAGGCAAGAAAACTGTGGAAGGCAAGCCGAGCCCCGAAAGCCGATGGGCGCCTCTCATCGGAAAGACAATCACTTTCCAGCACGGAGACCGGACCGTCGACAGAGTGGTGGGGGCGGTCCGCTACTACCCCGACGTTGACTCCTTTCTCGCAGAGGAGTGGGAAAAGACGGCCCCCCAGGCAAGGTCGTTGGAGGAGGCGAAAAAGCTCTACGCCAAGATTAGGATGAAGTGGAGGGGGAACCCGAAAGACGGGGAGCCAGATGAAAAAGGAACAGTGCAAGTCTTCTCACCCGAGCGGGTCAGTGCGAGGGGTGGCATGACGGCCGTCGAACTTGCTCCGCCGGGTTGACCCCGTCTGGATCCAGAAGCTCAGCCTCCACTATATGGCACGCGTTTTTGCGAGCGCCTGCCGGACCGCCGCCAAATCAAGCTGCTGGCCGGCGGCCAGCCGCTCGGTCTGGGCTGTGATCGCCGCGCAAAGGGCGGCCGCACGACTGCGCGGTGTGAGGTGCTTCCGCTCGAGCAGGCCCGTCAGGTAGCCGGCGACCTCTGCGCCGCGCGACTGCTCGGCCGGCGGCCGAGCCCGCAGGGCTGAAACAAAGCTGCTGATGGCACTGACCAGCTCGCCTTCGGCGTCTGCGCCTGCGCTGTCAAGGCGCGTCTTGACCGCCTCGAGAGCGCCGCGCTCCCCCCCCATACTGCGCTGTCGGCTGATGGACACGTTCAATTTGAATAGCAGTGAGGTTTAGTCCGGCCTGCCGGTATATCGAGCCCAAATGTCAACCATGCAGAATGCGGGGGATACCACCCAGGATGCGGAGGTTACCACTCTGGATGCGGGGGATCCTACTCAGGGTGTGCGAACCGCATTGGGTGGGGTGCTCAATTGGGTCGACTTTGTCATCGAACTGATGATCGCAAGCGTGACGAGGGGTGAGGCAGCTCCGCCGCCTCGCAACCCGGAGAATCGGAACCTCCTGCAGCTCCCTCAGAGCAACAAGAGCGCGCTGCTCACGTCCGCGGTCCAGTGCGCTACGTCTGCGGCCCAAAACGCCACTCACGTGGCGTCTCGCATACATGGTTGCTGCGAGGACCTGGCCGCGCTGTACCGGTCGCAACCCCCCTCACGTCCGGACGATAGCGGCGATGAGGGGGGTTGGGAGTTCGTGGACGACTACCCGCCATGCAACGCCAAGACCGAGACCGTCGACGACTACTTGCCGTGCAACCGGGAGTGGTCATGCGACGCCGGGAACGGAACCGAGGTCATCTACGACGAAAAGGCTGGCTTCGTCGTGGTCAGCCACTACTTCCCCAGTGATGCGACGGCCGCGTTTAACGCGATGGTGGGAGGAGACAAATAATATGACTCTTTTTTGAATACGCACCGCGATCTCAGCGGGCATCGACTACGGGATCAACACGGCTGGCGGCCTGCCGCTCCGGCAGGCCAAAGCTGGCCGGTTCGCGGCTGCCGGCGCGCGGACCCCGACCACGAGCCGCTCATCAAGGTGGTCGCCGGCCGGTCGGGCAGCGTCCAGCTACCGTAGACGTGAGTCTGGAACAAAAACACCAGCCGGCTCACCAGTTGACTGGATGCACGTCGTAGCTCCCGCACGAGAATCGGATCACGGAGATCACATCGTAGCCGCGCTTTTTGTCCGGGCCGCGCTTGGATTGGATCTCCCTGATAACGCTGCGCACAGCCCCCAGTTCTGCCTCTGTCAGCAGGCTCTTAAGTCCAGAGACACCTGGAGCCGACTGCGACCACGACAGCAGCGCGCCCTCTCCATAGCGTTGCTCGAGCTCTTCCAGAGGGAAGTCAAACTCCCTGAAGACGAAGTAGTCGCGCTCGCCAACGACTATGTCTGGGTGGATCTCGGCGAGAATCTGTGATTCGACATCCTTGACCCTGAATGTGCGAGAAATCGGAAGCAATGCCATTGCAGCTCGTACAACAGTACCAGTTATATCAATTGAAGATACCACTCGACACGCACTGCGACTGAGCGATGGGAAGCGACCAACCGGCGCCGCCGCGGCAGCTTCCAACGGATCCGCGTGCCGTTTCAGCGCTGATCCAAGAGCAGCCCGGTTTGTCGCATAACATCAGAGGAAACATCATACTCGTCGACCAATTGTGGGTACAGCGCGGGCGCGCGTGGTCTCTCCTGATCCAGGAAGACCACGCCTACAACTCGGCGGCGAGACGGCGCATCGCGCCCTGGACGAATGAGCTCTACTACGACACTATCAGTGGTCACTTCATGCTGCGGTTCATTGCCTAGTGAGGCGAAAAAAAGGCTGCGCAATTGCAGTCATGGCGCCGGCCGGCCTCTGACTCACTTGCGGAGCGTGCGGTACCGCAGGGACTGGCCGATGCTCCGGAACGAGGGGTCGGCAGCGTATGCCAGCGGGATGTGCCGGACGTGCTCAGACTGGTCGCCGCTGATGAAGATCAGGTTCGCCAGCGAGAGGTGACACACCCTGAAGTCGGGGACGCCGGGGATCTCCTCCTCCGTCGGGTAGAGCTCATTCATCGCCTCGTGCGCCTTGGGACTCATCGCGCAGCCCTGCTCCTCCGCCCCCAGGAGGATGTGCTTCACCCCCATTTTGTGTGCCAGTCGGATGAGGCGCTCGGCGTACGGCGGCATGCCCGGGAACTCGAGCCACACCAGCACGAGGACGGTCGTCTCCCAGTCGACCTCCAACAGCTTCGGGTCGCACGCGTCCGCTTCGTCGACCGGGAAGTAGCCGGGCTCGGGGGTCAAGTCTGTGCACCGGATCGCCTCGGCCGGGACGCCGCCGAAGTAATGGAGACAGAGCCCGAGGAGTCCTTTCCCCGCTGCCGGATAGTTGTACCGAACACACCCCTTTGCTTCGAGAAAGTCGACCAGCGGCTTCATAGTCTCGGGATGCGGGAGGTAGAAACTGCTCCGTGTTGAGTGGACGTCGACGTCCATCTGTTCCAGCCCGACACAGGGGTCTTCCGACCCCCCGAGCTTTTTGCGCAGCTTGTGGCGCTCCCACATCACGTGGAACACCTCTTTCTTGCTGACGGGGCAGGGGCCCACCTCCACGGGGCTGGGCTTGCCCATCTTTGCATGCTCCAGCTCGAAAGCCTTTGCGATGAGCCAATTGTTCACCAGCTCATGGACTTCGTCCGAGTGCCGGCCGGGTATGGCGTACCAGCGGGACCCATCGGTGTAAACGCCCGACTCTTTCTGTAGGCGCCGGAGAGCGGCCGCGAGACCGGGGTTCTTGCGCAGCAGCTTGCACAGCAGCTTGTGGCGGGGCCACCCCCCGGCCTGGCACTCCTTGTGGTAGCACGAGTACCTGCAGCCCGCGCAGAGCTTCGCATCCACCGCCGCCTGCGACTGACCTTCAGAGGTGAGGCAGCCGTGGCACGGCTGGTGGTCTAAGTCGTAACGCTGGAGGCCAACTGTGACATTCGTGAACCACTCAGGCGGCCACCCGATCATCGCATGCAACGGCCCACCGGGGAGCAGCAGCTCCATGCCCTTCTTCCATTCGGACGGCAAACGCGCCTCCAAGAGACGCAAGATCTCGTCCACGGTGGTGGTCTCCGCGAGGATCTTGTCCTTCATTCCCAAGAGGCTGAGCTTTAGCCTTTGGAGGGGTGTGAGGCCCGCCATGACGCCCTCCACGACATCCTCCATGTTCGCGGCGTCCGCCGTTGCCCCTACTAAGTTTTTTTGCGATTCAAATGTTGGGCCTCGACTAAGTTTGAACGAGCTCGACCGGCTGTAGAGCCATGGCAGGCGCGCCCACTGCAGTGCTGGAGAAACAGCTCTCTCTCCTCGATGACGCTGCGCAAGTATTGCGTTCTACGACCCAAGAGATGCGGGCGCTTCAGGACGAGAATCGCGCCTTGAAGGAAAAGAACAGAGAGCTTCGCGCGTTGGTGGAGACCGACCGCCACAAACTCGCGAAGTTCGTCAACCTTGTGCACTATGCGAAACGCTCGGAGGACCTGTCTATTGTCACCGAAGAGCGGCTCGCGGTGATGAAGTGGACGCTGAAGCTCCCCGCCGGCGAAGCCAACGAGCTTGCGCTGAAGCAGCTTGCCTGGCTGCAGGAAGTGGCCGATCGTCCGGACTACAAAATAAGCGACCCCCGCGCCAACGCCGAGCTCCAAACGTTCCGCGGGAGCCGGTTCGAGATCTCTTACAGGCACCTCCACGAGCTGTTTTGGTGAAAAGTGTGAGGCGTCTTTTTGAAAGAGCTTGAGACTTAATCAGGCTTGCTGAAAACCTACGGTAGTATGTCGAGCGCAAAAGCGATAGCAGAATGGGGGCGATGGTTACTGTCCGTAGGGACAGACTACGACAAAAGCGGGGTGCAGGAGCTGCGACGTCGCTTACAGCGTCTGAATGCGGCAAAGGATTCCGTGGGAAGACTGCTGTGTGGCTTGCGCGATCAAAAGTCGCCTGGTCACATTTGGGGGGGGCGAGCTCCTGCCTCTACTGCTAGGCGCGTACATCGAGCTGAGCTTCTGGTGTGGGGAGCAGGACTGTAGAGGGTGGCTTCCTCCCCTCTTGCGGGAGCTCATCAGGCTCCGAAAGGTCTGCAAGCTTTGGCAGATCGCCGTCGACGAGTACCTCACGGGGCTCCGCGGCGCAGCGCTGACCGACTACTTGCAGCATGAACAGGGGTACAGCATCACGCACATTAACTTGCGCTACTGCTTCGTGGCTGTGTGCCATGGCAAGCACACCTTCGAGACGCCGCTGGAGGGAGTGTGTGGCGATGGCGGTGTGCCCTTCAGAGAGTACGTCGTCAGCGGCGAGCCTTTAGGGTTTGACTGCGACGACGACAGAGATGACGACAGAGAGCGCGGTCGGATACGCATCGCCGAGAAGTCGTTTTCGCGGTCGGCGCTCATTGCGGCGCACGCTCTCCAAGACCCCGACATGGAAGTGTTTGTGCACTTCGTACGTGGCCAAGAGCACTGCATCCATGCGGTCGACAGCCACGTCAATATCCTGAGCTCGAGGGGGACTCTGCACCGTATGCCGATCCCAGACGCAGTCTTCGATGCAATTGACTACGCAAGCGACTTGGCTCTCTGCGAGATGAATTCAGCACATTGGGTGTGTTTGCATACTACGTCCATGTGGGTCGGCCACTCGTACTGGTTCCTCAACCCACGCACGGGCCGCGTTGCGCGGGTTGAGGGGAAGTGGGGATGCAACTACTGGTTCAGGGCCCTGCATGTGTTGGAGGACTCGGACGAACTCATCAAGGTCCGCATCGCCTCCGACGGCGTCGTGCACGACCGCACGATCGTGGCCGACGACCACCCGAAGCCTCCGGAGGATGCGGCAAAAGCGAGCTGCTTCGAGCTCCAAGGAGATATACCTCAGCAGGTCCTGCCAAACTGGATGCCGGTCTTCCAGGGGATCGATAGGCTCGACTTGGTGCTCGCGAACGGCATTATCGTGCGGGGGCTGCAGACGCCGATGGTGGGAGCTCCCATCCTTGCCAACGACAAGATCTACGACGTGCTACAGCTTGTCCCTCTGCCGCAGGTCGGCCCTGCGCGCCTTATCGCGCGCTACGGTGTTGTCGCCCGGGGGCAGGCGTTCGTCCTCGGCACTGACGTCTGTGCTCTCACAGACGGTTACGTTGAGTGCAATGCATCGTACACGCGCGACCTCGGTATGGGAGCCTCTAGCGAGGTGCGGATGGTGTTCAACACGCTGACCGGGGAAATCGTCCTGCAGAACGAGGCCCCAGCGTACTGGGTGCGACTATTCTGAGTGCGCCTTTTTGACCTCGGGGGAGCGGGATAAGTATGCTTCGGTTGCCATGCCGATCAGCGCGACGGCGGCCAGGCTGATCGCGACATAGCGGCCGCTTGCGCCTCCCCAAACCGCGAGTGCGACAATGAAGGCCACAACTGCGGCGGCGACAAGCCACGCCAGAAGGTCTGGCATCGCGCTATTAGCACCTGAATAAACCAGGTCGCTAGATGGCTGGCCGGCCACTGAGCGACACCAACACCGATGCGCTGCGCCGCCTCGATGAAGCTACCTGGGTGCGGTCTTCCCTTCGGTCGAGGAGGTAAAAAAGCTCAGGAGAGTTGACACACCAACCGGGTGCCAGAGAACTTCGGGGTTCTTGTCATTCGGCTACGGGTAAGGGGGGCTGAGCTAATGCAAGTGTCTGATGAGTGCTCCAGAAGAAGGTAGCTCCCATTTTGAGTCACTTCTTGACGAGGTGGCCTTTAGTTCCATTGTGTTGTCAACCAATGTCATCCCAACCAGCTTCGTCGTGGTGCGCTCCCAATACCCGTTTGGATACCGAGACAAGCATGACCCATCAGACAAGACCCAGAACGACCCTTTCTCATCCCCACCGTTGGGAGGGACCAAGTCTCCATTCTCATCAATGGGGTAGCCCTCATCGTTGAAATCCACCGCCACCTTCGCCTTCGTCGCCTTCGCACTCTATTATGTGTGTATGGGATTCAAATGTCTCCGCTCGAGCAAAAAGGAGCCGCGGTCTTCACCTGCGGTTGGGACGGTAGACGCGGTAGAAACTACGAAAGATGTCTCGCGTGTGCGCCGGCTGGCCGGCGGGCTCGAACCCGGCCCGCCGCAACACGGCGTCCCATTCGGCGAGGCTGCGGTAGCGCCCGGAGACAACCTGCCCACGGGCCGCGTCGAAGTCGGCATCCGCCTGCTCGCCCCGCAGCGTGACCTCGCCCTCTACGGCGGCGTAGAAGCAGTGGACGAAGTCGAGAAAGACGGCGAAGTGCGCGTCTGGGCAGTCGTGCTCGCGCACGAGCACGAGCCCTCCAGGCGCGAGCACGCGCCGGATCTCCGACAGCGCCTGATCGAGGTCGGCGAAATGGTGGAGGCTCATAATACACGAAACGACCTGAAACTGCCCGTCTTCGAATGGGAGCGCTTCTGCCCGCCCCCGCCAGTAGGTGAAACCGACGGGAGGGGGCGCCGGCGCAGGTGCGACGTCGCACCCGACCGCCGCCTGGGCGGGCAGGCCGAGCGCCCGCCCGATCGCCGCCGTGAGCGAGCCCTCAGCGCACCCGACATCAAGGGACGCTGTCGGGGTCGGAGAGCCGGGAAAGTGGCCTCCTGGCGCCCCGGCGGCTCGCAGCACGTCCCGAATATCGGCGGCACGGGTGCGAGCCCGCGCCCGTTCTCGAGCTTGCGCACCCCCGCCGCCAACGTGACGCAGATAGCACTCGCGGTGAAAGCGGCGCAGCGCGTACAGCACGCGCCCGTCGCTCCGCCCGGCGAGGACCCAGCGCTCGAAGGCCGCGGCCAGTTTGACGAGCGACGCATCGGGCAGTCCGTGGAAGCGTTTCCACAGGAAGCGCTTCATGAGCGCCAGGGTCTGCGCCGCCGGCCCGTCGCCGGCGGCGGCGCGCGCGCCGACCCCCGCCAACACCTGCCGCGCCATGTTGTTGGCAGCCGCGGCGACCTCCAATACTGCAAAATCAGCGCGGATGCTGAGGGAGCTCAACAAGCTGCACCTGGCTTTCTGCCGGGATCTCTCCCTCGGTGACGAGACCCGTCGCGAGGTCGATGTACGCGTCGCACCGCGCCTTCACCCGAGGAGCGGCCGCGGTGTAGTCGGCCACGAGCGCGGCGACGCGGACGCGGCCATCACCTGTCGGCTCGACGACGAAGTTGCCCCACTCAAGTTCAGGTTGGGCTTCGCCGTCGGGGATGGCCAACCCGTAGCTCTTGAAGAGGTAGGGCGCGCGGCCGGGAGGGCGATGCCTGAGGGTGATCTCGACTTCGTCGTCCATCGGCCCGGGGCCAATGTCGACGTAGCCAACTATGGTGGCGCCATCGTCGGCAAGCATATGGTACGCTTCGGCCGGTCGCACTTCACCCCCTACCGGGTTCCGGTCCAGAAACTGGGTACAGCGCCCACGGGATACGTTCGCCATTCTTGCTCTGGCGTTATCGGACGCCTCGATGTCGGTAGCGTCCACCTATGCTCTAGGCTGGTAGTTTAAATGACACCGGCTTGTCGCATTTTGCGAGTGACGCTCTCCGAGTACGGCACGTTCCGCCCCTTCTTCCCCCGCTTCCGCGCGTTCTCCCGTGCGCGCTCGGCAGAGGTCAGTGCGTCCCGCACCGCTTTCGGCAAGTAACGCCCCTTCGCGTCTCCGTCGACGTACCCCCAGTCCTCGCGCGTCCAGATGCGCAAAGAGTTGCCGGGATCTTTCCTCCCGAGGTAAGTGCCTCCGCGGCGCTTGTATTCTTGCACCGCGAGCTGCGCCTTCCGCGCGTTCCACTTCCCGGCGGGGCCGCCTTTAGCGCCCTGCATCCAGGCGTCCTTGATCTGCTGCCACAGTCGAGGGTTAGCCTTTTTCGCCACTGTACGTTTACCCTTCGTAGAAGGTGTTCTGCTCTTTGCGGGTGCCTTCTTTGATGGTGTCTTTTTCTGTGACGCTTTCTTCAGCGACCCCCGCTTCTGCGAGGTCTTCTTCGCGGGCTTCTTCGCCGAAGCCTTGCTGCTCTTCTTAGCGGACACACCCACTGTCCGCCTCTGTGGCATCCTCACTATAATGGCCGTGGTAAGAGTTGCGAGGATTGTGTGGCAGTTAGTGGCACGTATTATTCTGCAGGGTAACCCCCCGCGAACGTTGTTATCTCACACCTACCTACCAGACGACCGTTACGTAGTCATCATCAAAGCGCCAGTTTTTGACCCTCTATATAGGGTGTTCAGGGTCTCTACTCTCTCCTGGTAATTAGGGATAACAGGGATTGAACGGTGGTACCTCGGTAGGCCTAGTAACACCTACCACTCGACTACGAACTTAGCCGGCTTTCCTCTCCTAGAGTAGATAAGAGTTATGGGGATGTC
>Ga0180432_10002256_pt1 | contig 29065 bp, 22 predicted proteins | sample SS_ome_10_FD_132414 | JGI IMG/M metagenome (GOLD analysis project Ga0180432, IMG submission 132414) | Hypersaline lake sediment archaeal communities from the Salton Sea, California, USA - SS_1_MS_2 metaG | ecosystem: Environmental > Aquatic > Non-marine Saline and Alkaline > Hypersaline >... | reverse complement strand
CTCGCAGGCATGCTCAATGTGATCTACCACGCGGCTGAGATTCTGCTTTTCGGGATCCTGCTCTATGAAGTTGCGATAGAAGATGATCCCGATTACTCCGCCGTTATCAGCCAGGGCCTTAAGCTGCTCGTCGGTCAAATTGCGCCAATGCGGACACAGTGCAAAACACGCGCCATGAGAAAACTCTATGGGCGTCTCACTGGCCTCAACTGCGTCAAAGAACGCGGCATCATTGGTGTGGGCGGTATCAACGGCAATGCCGAGGCGATTCATTTCCGCAATTGCCTCACGCCCGAAATCCGTCAGCCCGGTGAAAACGCGGCGTGCGGCCTCGCGATCCGCAAGCTCGCAGTAGCCACCCAGACTGCGTGTCCCTTGCAAGCTGGTTTCTGCGGCATCGCCATGGGTCAGGTTGCCCACACGCAGGCCCAGGCGGTACTGCATCTGCAGCACGTGAATACTGTTACCCAGGCACCGACAGCTCTCAAGCTGACCGATGTGGCCGATCTTACCCTCGGCCTTGCAGCGGTGAATATCGGCGACACTGCGGACGATGAGATACTCATCGGGGTGCTTCTCGACTTGGTCATACATCCCGTTCCACAGCTCGATGGACTGGTGCAAATCCTGCCCGCCCATCATTGAATTCATGGCCGTCAGCCCGCCGCCCTTCATCCGCCGCAGGTCCACTTGATACTCCGGCCAATCCTGCGTCAGGTCCATGCTATCCTTCCGCGCCCAATGCTCGATAATCGAGTCATTGTGCCCGTCTAACAACATCGCCTTATCGTGCAAAGCCTGCGCCTCTTGTGAAACCTCGATGTCCGTCTCCATAATTCTGCTCCCTTCAGCTTAGTATCCCGAACTTCGCGTACTCGTTGCACAGTACATATAGCGGTGCCTCATCCTCTTCGTGCTCGGTGAACCGGGGCACCTCCGGTACGAACACATTGTCGCCGACATCGTCATTCACCGTTGAAACCTCACCGGTCAGCACGACGCCGGCGCCCTCTTCACCCCAGAAGCGATGGTGGTTATACGGTTCCAGAGTGATGCTTTCGCCCGGCTTGAGGCGGACAATCTCGCCTGCAGCAAACGTGCGAACCGTCCCATCAATGCTCACCTTAACGGGAGTGTCCAGCAGCTCGCCATCCTTACTGGCGTTCTGCATCTGGATCAATAGATTCCCGCCGCCGCGCACGATGATGTCTTCCATCTTGATACGGTGATGATGCGCCGGAGTCACCTGGCCCTCCCCGACAATCAGCAGCTTTTCGCAGTACGTCTTGGGATAGCGTTCGTCACCATAGAGACCATTGCGTATGGTGAAGAGCGCCAGGCCGATCTCCCGATAATTCCCGGACGCGAAATCAATGATGTCCCAGCCCAGCCCGACATCCACAATCTCCCGACATTCCTCGCCTTTGGTCTTCCATTGCTCCGGCGACCAGTAGGCAAACGGGGGCAGGTGAAAGTTCTGGGCATCAATGAACTCGATGACTTCCCTTATGTATCCATTGATCTCGGACCGCTTCATGACATACTCCTCCATTCAGTTGAACGAGCATACCGCAATGCCGGGCATTTCTCAAGGGTGGGCGATTGGCGGCGCGGACCCGGGCGGGGGTAGAGGCGGCAAGTTCGGAGGCGGCTCCGCAAGTTTCCGGGCGGCCTCGGGCACCTGGCGACCTTTGTCATCCAAGATGTAATTGACGGCCCCATAGACATCACAGGAATAGAAGCGGTCGGTGTCTACGGCGCCCATGAATTCCCGGACACCTACAATATTACCCGGCTGTGCTTTCCGGCGCAACTCGCCGTTGAAATATATCCCCGCATCACAGCCGAGTTGCCGCTCATCCGCTTGCCTCTGCACCTCTTTATGGATCATATCCAGATACCTGATGCTCACCAGCTCGCCATAGACCTCCTGCACCTTCTGTAGCAACTCGGCATTGGGTGGCAGGCAATCGTTGCTGGAGTTTATGAAGACAGTGAGCTGGACGGGCGCATCATCGGGTCCGGAATCCTCGGGCAACTCGAAGACCGACTTGGGGATGCGACCTTCAGCTTCCAGTTTCGCCTGGGTCTCGGCCTGCGTGCGCTCCGCGACCATCTGCCTGCGTGCGGCTTTCTGGCGCTGCCAATACTCCCCCGCATAGGTGTTCATCAGCGCGACGGCCACGACCAGCGCTATGACAGCGCCCCAGAGCCACGCTTTCCGCTTTTGCCTGCGCGCATCCACCGCCGCGTTCAGCTCCTTCTTTTCGGCTGCTATACTCGCTCACTTGTCCACTTCGCGGCGGGCGCGGGGGTGCCACGCCGCCTCAAAACGGCCATTTCCAGACCTTGCTCATCAGCTTCCTGCCCACGAGCTTGTTCTTCAGCCGCCGCGCTATCCGCTTCGGTTTCCCACTGGCCACGGTAGTGATGTCGTTGGCCAGGCGCGCCAGACGGTACAGTGAACTGACCAACCTGCTCATGCCGCCTCCTCCTCGCGTCTATGTGGGGCAGAGCGCGACGGGTTACCATGGCCCCTCAGTCCGTGAGCTTATGCCCGCAGCTTGCGCAGAACTTCTCGCCCGGCTCGACCTTGGCACCACATTCACTGCAATGCCGCGTCTCGCTCTGCTCCGTGGTCGCCGGTGTCGGTGTCGGCGTAGGTGTGGGGGTAGGCGTAGGTGTCGGCGTAGGTGTCGGCGTAGGCGTGGGCGTAGGCGTGGGCGTAGGCGTAGGCGTAGGCATGGGGGTAGGCGTCGGTGTAGGCGTAGGCGTCGGTGTGGACGTCGGCGTGGGTGGAGCCGTGGCCACCGGCGGCGGTACCGACCCGGTAACTGCCGGTGCCTGCCCGGGCGGGTGGCGCGGACTCTTCACCGCTATGGTTATCCCCACCGCCAGGCCCACCACCAGCAGCACAACCAGTACCCAGAACAGCTTGAGGAAGAGCGTGACCAGCACTACACTGACCAGCGCAAAGGCGAACGCTGCACAACCGAAGGCCCCGGTCATGCGCGAGCCGATGAACGGAATATAACCGACCAGCGACAGCAGCGGGCCGAAGATTGCCATGATACCGCCACCGATACAGAACACCGCGACGGCCTTCAGCACCCAGTAGGAAATCTTGTATTCCGTCTTCAGTTGGTCGGTTGTCGCCTGGTCGCCCAGCGCGCTGATGACGAACGTCGAGCCGCCGCCGACCGTCCCGTTCTTCATATCGCCGAACACGATCAGCTCCTTGGCGGCTCCAATGACGTGCACTGTCAGCCTCTGGTCCCCGACCTGCGGACTGCGGCTGTCGGCGATGCTCGCGTCAAAGGTGTTGCGCCAGGAGTTCACCGGCTTGATGCCCTGGAAGACTTGCTCAGCGCCCACCGCTTTCGCCTTGCTCGCCTCCACTTTGATCTCAGCTATGGTGAAGTCGGCGAACTTCGACACCGACTCCTGCGTATCCCACTCCCGTTCGACTTCGCCTTCGGAATCCGTTTCCTCGACATACTCTTCGAGGGAGCGGGAGAAATAGACCACGGGGCCATCATAATGCTCGACAGTCAGGAACTCCGCCTGCGGAATGCCCTTGAATTTCACCGCTTCCCCCTCGACGGCACGGGCTGCTTCGGGGCTCATCATCTCCACTGCTTCAAAGACCTTGCCATGGTTGATAAGTTTGACCTCTCCGTGATAGACCAGGTAGAAACCCAGCGGCACGAGCAGGAGGCCGAAGAGTATTCCACCAAACGAGCATCCGCTGCTTTTCGCGCGACCGCCGCTTCCTGCACCTGAGACGAGATTTCCGGCGGAGCCAAGGTTGAGGTTCATGTCAGTCTTCTCCCGATTGCGATTTCCGAAGGCCCTCCGGCGGGCCTCGTGCTTATTCTAGACAATATAACACTTTATGCGCCGTGGCGACAAATAGTATTGGGCTGCACGCAGTTGCTTCATTGGCATGCGCAAAGCGTGCTTCCGCTACCGTTGCGGCACCGTCACTTGAGTTTCGCTGTCGGCCTCGTGTACGATAGGGCGACTACGAAAGGAACGAGGCCAACATGGGGAAGCCATTCTTCGCTATCTGCGCAGCAGCGGTTCTGTTCGTTGTAAGCGGCATCGCAGCATTTGCCGCTATTGAGGCGGCGAGCGGAGCCGTCCTGACCGGCGCCAACCTCATCTACAACTCCAGCTTCGAGCGCCTCCACGAGGGCAAAGTTGACGCCTGGTTCGGCGAGGGGGGCGAGCTGTGCATCAGCATGGCGCACGCAGGCAATCAGTGTCTGAAGCTGAAAGCGGGCGCCAAGCTGTCCGCCCTCGGTATCGCCGCCGGCCCCACACTCAAGTATGTCGTCGGCGGCTGGTTCAAATCCGACGGGAATCTTGATTGCGGCCTGACCGTGGACTTCTACGGGCCCACCGGCGGCCTGGTCGGCAATGTCGCCATACCCGTCACCCGTGCTGATAACGAGTGGGAGTATATCGAGGGGCTTGTCGAGGTCCCGTTCAATGCCGTTTCGCTTACCATCGGGGTGTATAACTCCGGCGAGGCCACCGTGCGCGCGGATGATATTACTGCCATCGAGCGCTATCAGGCGCGGTTGGCGAAGACCGCCACGCCGCCGGTCATTGACGGCTCTCTCGATGACGCCTGCTGGGTCGGTGCAAGCGTCGGGGACGAGGACTGGATCACCACGCAGGGGAAAGTCGCCAGGCAGCAGACGCGCGTATTCTGCTGCTACGATGACGACCACCTCTACATCGCCTTCCGTCTTTACACCTCCGCCCCGCACGCCCTCAAGGCTGACGAGACCTCCGCCGACGGCTATGTCTGGCGCGATGACTCCGCCGAGATCTTCATTGACCCCGACCACGACCACACAACCTATTGCGAGTTGCAGATCAACCCGCTCAATGTCTCGTATGACGCCTGGGGGTTCGACCGCGATTGGGACTGTATCTGGGAGCATGCAGTCGGCTTCGAGGCGGACGCCTGGACTTGCGAGATCGCCATTGACCTGGCCACCTTCGAGACCCGCGACGCCTCGGGCCGCCCGACCGGCCGCATGGCCCTGCCGACGCCTGATGTCTGGGGCATCAACTTCGCGCGCAATGATTTTGTGAGCAAGGAGAGCAGCTCCTGGCCCAATACCGGTCGCAGCTTCCACAATGTCATGGCTTACGGCCACCTGTTGCGCCTCCAGCCGAACCGCAGCGCGGCTTACACTGCGCAGGCGCACTATCGGCTTGCCAATATGCAGCGCGAGCTTGATATATGCAGCTACGAGATGAGGAAGGCCGGCTACCGGCGCACCGGAGACAAAGAGGAAAGCCGCAGCCCTGAAAAATGGGCGCGGAGTATGAGCGACCGCATCCAGGCCGACCTCGACAGCATCGCCGCCTCCATCAAGCCCGCCAATTCCTATGGGGACTGGTTGCAACTCCGCAGCAGCCTCGACAATGCCGAGAGCTACCTGCTGGTGCTGCGCGACGGCCTCCAGCCGGAGATCGCCCACCGGCACTGGCAGGAGAAGCTCGGGCGGCCCGTGGATATGGCCGTCAGCATCTCAGCCGTCCCACTCGCCGAGGATAACCTCATCGCGCCGTGGCGTCTCGATGACGGCCTTCGCCTCGACCTTGGGCGCGATGACACCGACGGCTTCGGGGTCGCGGTTGACGCCTTCGCCGACCTCAAGCAGATACGCGCCGAGGTCGCCGTCACGGGTCTCCTGGAAGCCCCGGTCGCGTTGGTCCATGCGCCGGGCCCGCAGCCGCAGGAGAGCTTCAACTGGCCGGCGCCGGCCCCCGACCTTGCCGCCGGACAGCGAGCGATCTTCTGGGTGCCGCTGCAGACCGACGCCACGACGACGCCGGGCAATTACCGGGGCACGCTGACGGTCTCGGCGGCCAATCATCCCGATCTCCGCTTATCATTCACCGTGAATGTGGGGGATTATCGGGTGCCGCGCTTTGAGAAGCCCCTGCTGAGCGTGCTGCATCCTGATTTCTCGGCCATGGACATTTCGAGCCAGCTTGCCGGTTTCGGCCTGCCGGCGGGTGCCGTGGCCGTCCTTGCTTTACCCTTCCCCGACAATGGAGAAGCGTATTCCCGCGAGGAGGCCGCCTGCATACTCACCGCCGCCACCGCGACGTGGGCGGATTTCAAGCAGCACCGCCCGGAACTCAACGGCTACATCCTCGGCGTCCCCGCCGACAATGCGCAGCTTTATCCGGAACTGGTGCAACTCTATGCGGCGCTCAAGCAAGCCATCCCCGACTGCCGCATCATGCACCTCATCGGCGACCCGGACACACCGAGCCCGGCTGCCCTGGACGAGTGGGTGGACATCTGGGCCGTCTCGGCGACGGCGTGGGAAAGCACGAATCTGGGCCGCGAGGGCGACGAGGAGCGCTGGCTGTATTACCCGCTGCCTGCGTCGCCATTCGCCGGAAGCTCACCCCCAGGTAGTGCGTTGGGGGGTAGGGGTAGTGCGCTGGGGGTAGTGGTCTGGGGGGTAGTGCGGCCCTCGCTGATGCGCGCATTCAGCCCTGGATCGCGCGTCACCTGGAGGCCGATGGGATTGTCTGGGGTCTGGCCTGCGGAGCCGGTGAGGCGGTGGCCTTCCCGATGTTCGAGATGTACTGCCGCATGATCGCCATGGGCCGCCGCGACTGCGACTATTTCGCGTACCTCGACCGGCTGCGGACCGAGGACCTGCGGGCGATGCCGGGTGAGTACCGCCGCCTGTCGGGCAGTGCCTGCCGCGCTGCGCTACTCTACCCGGGCCTGATCAAGACCCCGGTGTGGTACGACGCGGATTACCTGGCGATGAAGCAGCGGCGGCTAACCTGCGGCAAGCTGATCACCCGCCTCCACCGCCACCTGCAGCCGCTCGCCGACTGACAGATGCCTCATCCGCCGCCGCTGTTGCTGCTGCAAGCCTAGTAAGCACAGCGATGCACGTGCAGGAATCCATGCGCTGGTGGGCGAACTGTCAGCGCACCAATACTGCCACGGGGGGATTCCGCTCATGTTGCCGGTGCTGATCAGGCCTAAGAATATCGCCGACCCGCAGTTGCAGTCCACGTGGGCCTATTATGGCGCCCGCCAGTTGCTCGACATGATGGGGATTTCCTATGTCGAGGCCGCGCCCGGCGGTGACTACGACCCGTCGCTGGTTATTGACCCCGCGGCCGGTCAGATCTGCGTCAACTCCCGGCCTCACAATCCGGTGGATCATGGCCCTATCTGGCCGGTGCTGCGGTTGCAGTTGCAGGCAGTGTTCGCACCCGACCCGCTGGAGATATGTACCCAAGCCCCCCAAAGCCTCCCCGTCTTCGGCGGCGTCCGCGGCCTCGGCGGCAACAACCCCTGCGGCACACTCCGCTGGGCCGACGAAATCTACGGCGACCATGGCCCCTTCATGATCGCCGACCATGCCCGCGACCACGTGCTCCGGCTTACTTTCAACGCCCCGGTCTTTGAAACCATCGGCCTCTATCTTTCCCGCTTCTCATGGGCCGCCAATCCGGGCTTCAACTCCTTCGTCCGTTACATTGACGTCCTCTGGGCCGCAGTGGAAGAGAAATGGGGGGCCGTCCCGGTCGTCAGCGACTACCAGGACGTCTTCACTGCGCTTCTGCGATATTGCTACAGCCACCTCGGTCTCGTCATGGCTACCAAGTGGTTCCATCCGGCCGTGGATGGTGACATCAAGCTCAACGGGATGCTGCTGACGCATGATGTTGACTCGGTGTATGCGGACAGGTCATTCCGCGAGCAGGCGGACCAGAGCAACAATGCCCATTTCAACTTCGCGCGCTGGCGGGAACTCGAAGAGCGCTTTGGCATCAAGTCGGCCTTCTACTTTTTTTCGCCGGCGCCGCTGCAGAGCTACTGGCTGCAACAGCCGAGTTACCTGATTAGCGACGAGCCCGTTCTTGCCGCCGCGCGGCATCTCGCCGAGGACGGCTGGGAGATTGCGCCTCACGAGCTCGGCCATCGCACTCCTGCCGAAGTCGCCGATGAGGTCGCATACTTTGAGGAGGTCACCGGACACAAGCCGCTGGGGACCCGCAATCATGTTCTCACCCATTACCCCGAGACGCTGAAGTACAAAGCCGCCGCTGGCCTGCTTTATGACAGCACCTGGTACGCGGAGCAGACTTCGACTTCTTTCCTCTGCGGATCAGTGTTCCCATTCGCGCCGCTGGATACCGCCACCGGCCTGCCCACTGACATCTGGGAGTTCCCCTTCGTCATCGAGGACGGGATCGTCACCGGCGGCTACTGTGCCGGCACGGTAACGGAGCGTGACACCATGGCTGCCGTCGCCGATGGTGCCCGCGGCCTCGATGCCATCATCGCGCACAACGGCTATGTCTGTTTCAACGCACACCAGCGCACCTTCGCCATCAAGACCGCATTCCAGTCTGAGCCGGAGAACTGGGTAACCATACTCGAGGGGCTGCTGACCTACTATCAGGCACACGCGGCGAAGTGGTGGAATCCGCTACCGGGGGCCCTGGCAGAATTCTGGTCGCGGCGGGCCGGAGTGCATGTCGAGAGCACCCCTGCAGGCATTTTCATCCGCAATCTCGGCGATGATGACTGCCCGGAATTCGTCATCGCTCTGCATACTGACGCGCCCATCGAGGGAGCCGAAGTCGTCCCGGGCGGCATTATGTGTCTCGCTGCCAGTGTCGAGTCCGGCGAGCAGTTGCGGATTGATTTACCTGCGCGGTCGTAAGGTGTGTATATGCTGCCTGGGGCGGTTGATGTTGTCGCAGGGCCGCCGGCGCTATGTTATCATAATATAGCTTATAATAATTCCGCCCCGCCACCATCGAAACCACATAAGCTGTTAGGTTTTCCTCTGTACACAGTCATATATGTCGGCAACACAACATATATTATGGCTACCCACTACCATCTTCCCACACCTTCACTCTCAAGCAGCGCACCTGCGTAGGTCGCATGGAGTTTGCGAAAAATCCTCCGAGCGCCCAAATCAGTCGTGCCGACGACGGCGGATAAACTACCTCGGGCCGGCTGAAGATCACTGCATTTCCCGCCATCGTTGCATACAGAAATGTAATGCTTCCGGCCCCAATCTCAAGTTTCTCAAGAACCTTGAGCAAATCTTGAGTTAAAACAGCGCTAATATTGAGTATAATACTCAGTAACGGACAGCGAGTCGTACTTCTCATAGCAGACGTACCGTGACTTCTGACAAACGGGCCCGGAAATTGCAGTGGGGGGCTCATAGCAAACTCAGATAACGGGGGGCCCTCGACGACAGGAATACTGTCGCTGGGATGAGTTCTATGAAGATGCTACGGGTTACGACATTTGCTCTACAAAAGAGAGCCACAGGATTCCCGGGAGGTTGGGTATCCATTGTGGCTCTTCTTGTTGTCACCATGATTGCATTGAGTGTCGGCGTCACCGGTAGCCTGCTCGCTTGCCGACAGCCGCTCGACCTCAACCTGCGGTACAGCATTGACGTCTCCGAAGCCGCGGCATGGGGTGCCGCGAGCCGCCTCCCCGGTGCCGCCAAGGCCCGCGAGGTCGCGCATCAACTAATCATCGCCAATCAGCAACAGAGTTCCGCGCGGCGACTAAGCTGCGATCCCGCCGCCGACATCATCGTGCATCAGCCCGGCGCCGCGACCAATCTCCCTGCCCCCTTCGACCGCCTTGGCCCGCTCTGTACGGCCGTCACCGTACGCACTCATGCCCCCAGTATGCTTGCCGATTACGTGCCCCTGCCGGCTGCGCTGAGGGAATCATCTTCCACGACTACCGTAGTCCGGGGCCCGGCGGCGGCAGCACCCGTTGCTCCCATCTATATCCGCGCCTCCGCACCGCTGCAGTTCGACACGACGTACACCGCCACTTATCTAAGTGCTCCCAACTTCCGCACTGATCTGCCGCTCAGCTTCGGGTGGACGCAGTTCCCCCGCGAGCGCACCGGCGATGCCACGCTCCTCCGCGAGCACCTAGCCGCCAACAAGACCGCCACCACTCCCGAACCCCGTTTCATCGTGCAGCTTGGTGATACCATTGCACAACGCAGCATCAAGGATACCGGGGATCTGGAGGCCTGGTTCGCGGCTCTCGAGGGCGATCGCGAGCATCCCGGCCGGCTCTTCCAGGCTCGGCAGCGGCCCTATTGCGACCAGACCATCGAGCAGCACAGCTCCCGCCATCCGCGGCTTCTCATAATCCCGGTTGTGGCGGGCGTCGGTGACGGGATGGATGGTACGAACCTGACCGTCGAGGGCCTCGCCGCCATCTGGCTGGAGACAGTTCGCACCAACTCCGACGGCACGAAGATTACCTTCCGCCTCACCCAGCATACACTGCCCGAAAGCAGAGTTGCACCTGCGGCCGAGGCATCAAACCTTTACGCCAAACAGATTTTGCGTTAGAATGTCGGGCAGTATATTACCGACATCGGCCACACATGTATGTACGGCGTACCTTATAACATGATCCGCGACATTAAATAGAGTAGACACTACTACCTCTCCTTAGACGTACAAGCGTAGTGCGTCGCTCTATTTATGTGAAGAGGCGCTCTCCCCCCCAGAGCGTCTCTTCTTTTTTTCCAACCTCCGCCGGGCTTGCACCGCTCTCCCCCACCTCAATCCCTCCGCTCGCAGCTTGTCTCCCAAAATGGCACGCAAAGTGCAACGCATCTAGCCGCAGACATCCGCCGCTGTTTGGATGGCAGAACCTTACCTGTCTATAGCCACAGTGCGCAGCCCGGCAGCTCGGTTGCGGTATGATGTTACAGAACCTTTACAATCTCCTTCGCCTATGGCGTTCTCGACCTCCCTGCATCACAGGAGCCGCCTTGAGACAACCTTGACCCCCCTTTGTTTGGGCCTTGAATATTGCGGGCTATAATATAGATAGCCAAGAGTGGCTCACGGACATACGGTCGGTTTGAGAAATTGGTCTTGGGGGGCTAATGGCGGACGTGCACTGATACATCGATGGTCCGCCCAAGCCGACCACAATAACCGGAGCCGCATCGGACCATCGGTTGCAGAAGGGGGGATGCGACATGCTAAACATGTTTTGGGCTGACGAAGCTGGGCTGGCGAGTGTCGAATATGCATTGTTGTTGGCGTTTATTGTTGTCGTAGCGATAACAGCATGGAGCACCCTGGGGGAGAGCGTCAATACCGTTATCAGCAACGTCGGGTCCGATCTCTTTGGCAACTAGCCGTTCTCGCACAATGTAGTACGCAGACGACGCACTGCGCAGAAGTCAAAAAAAGGAGAGGTATGGAGGGATTAGAATGTTGACTTACTGGAGAGACGAAGAAGGCTTGACAACTGTCGAGTACGCTCTACTTCTTGCGCTGATCGTGGTGGTAGCAATCACCGCCTGGACAGCCTTGGGCAGCAAGGTCAACACTACAGTCACCGACGTGGAAGGCTCGCTCCCGTAAGCCGCAGCAACTGACGGCACTACTCATCGGGAGGTCGCGCAGGCCCGGGTGAGCCGGCGGCTCCCAAGACGGGGGGATGAGAAGCCTCCCGGACGACGCCAGAAGAGGTGGAATTTCCCGGGAGCTAGCGAATTGGGCACAGGCCCACAGCTAGCTCCCGATTGCTTTTCTGCGGGTTGCTGGGAGTCGAGTTTGGTGCGTGGATCTGAGACGGGTGTCTTGGGGGTGGGGGGGCTGTCCTGAAAAGTTATCGGTGACAGCAGCGATGTATTGGAGTGGCAGGCAAAGGCGGAGGCACGAAAACAGGAGGTAACCGTTGCTTGCGTCCTGGGGCGGCTACCTCCCGCGTGGATTTACATCTGCTGTTCTGTCGAGTGCGTCATTTACGGCATCGCGCTGTCCACGTCAGTGACTGTAGTGTTGACCTTGCTGCCTAAGGCCGTCCAGGCGGTGATCGCCACGACGACGATGAGGGCCAGCAACAGAGCATACTCCACAGTTGTCAATCCTTCTTCATCTCTCCAGTAACTAAGCATTTTAGTGCCTCCCACCTCTCCTTTTTTGCGTCGCTGCTAAGAGCATTCTCTTGCTAAAAGCGGCTCAGTAGTTGGTCGGTCTGGGCGGGCTATCGATGGTAGAGTGCACCGCCCGCCATGTCCCCCCAAGGACCTCATTGTCAAACCGACCGTATATCTGTGAGCTACTCTTAGCATCTACATTATAGCGATAGGTGGCTCAGATTCGGCGCAAGCGCGTGTCAAGGTTTGCTCAAAGCCGGCGAGGGGGTTCTGGAGTGAATAGCAGTGTCGGCTGCCTAGCCCCCTAGCCCAGCGATGCGGCGAACTCCTCCAGCTGGACCTTTTCCCCGCTGTTGCCCGACTCGGCGATTGCCAGCGTCATCAGCAGCGCATTGTAGCCGTCCTCATACGATGCCGCCGGAGCCAGCGGTACGCTCGCATCCAGCACCGACGCGGCCCAGTGCTCATACAGATCGCGGGTGAAGTCGCCTGGCTCACCCTCAAAGGACATGGACCACCGGTCCCGTAGGCGCGCTCCGTTTAGCGGGGCCGGCGGGTTCGGCCCGACTGCAAAGTGGATTGTGTTGCCCACCTTGTAGGCGATACCGTTCTTGCCGACGACATCGAGGCGCTCCGGGATACCCGCTCCGCCCATCGAGGAGGAGATGCACCCGACGGTTTTGTCTTCAGCGGCGCCGAGCTCGATCTGCACGCCGGCGACTTCGATAGCGTCGGCGTTACCCCACGTATTGCGGCGGAGCGAGGCCAGCAGCGCCGTCGGCTTTTTCCCCGCCAGGAACGGCACCATGTCAATGTCATGGCTGATGAAGTCCATGATGCCATCGAACGGCTCGGGCGACATGTACTTGTCGAGTAACATTCCACGCTGCCGCGCGAAGAATATCTGCAGCGGCTCGATCTGCTCACAGAGCTCCTTCATCTTCGCATATAGCGGTCCGAAGCGCAGTTGGTAGGATAGCGCCGCCACGACCCCGGCCTCCGCGACTGCAGCAACCATCTCTTTCGCCTCGCTGATGGAGGCCGCCATCGGTTTCTCCGTGACAATATGGCGTCCGGCCTCCAGCGCTTCCATCGCCATCTTATGATGAAGGCGCGTCTGCACGCAGATCCCTACTGCCGCAATATCGTCGCGAGCATACAGCTCCGTGGTATTGGGAATGTACTCGATGCCATACTGGTCGGCGACTTCCTTGCCGGTAGTCGCATCCAGATCGCATACCGCGACGAACTCAATATTCGGTGCGTTGGCGATTGCATTGGCGTGAGACTTGCCGCGACCGCCGGCTCCCACAAGTGCGACTCGTAACTTTTCCATGATTACTCCTCTCAATTCATACGACGCACGAGGCTAGCAGATACGTTTAGTGTCATTTCTCCATACGCCCCGGCGATTCCTTACATATATGTGGCAATACTCGTTGCGCGACCATTCTGTAACGTGCTTGCCTGTGAAAAACTGCCTTCGTGGCCTGCAAACGGGAATGGGCAAAGGCGCCGGCCGGGGCGGCACAGTCCACGCGATGCTGTCCGCGCTATCAAGATGGAGGTTTGTGCAGAGCATTGCGGATACCCCGATGACGCCATTGCGCCTGCAGCCATTCCGTTGCTGCGAGCGTATCAGTGAACATGAAGAGGCGCAGCTCCGCACTTGAGCCGGCTGCGTCAGTCCATCGCATCATTGGCGTCATCTGCAGCGGCGGAGCGTGCCCACGGGTATCTGAAAGTCCCACGTACCACACGCGCCGCACTTCCGGCCACGCCTCGGCCACAGTTGTCTCCGAGATCATGCTATCGGTGGTGAATAGTTGTAGACGCCCGGAGCAGTAATAGACAAGCGGCCAGTATGTCCACCATGACTTCGCTATGACTATGTCGTGGCGAGGGTCGCCATGTTCGATGAGGTAGTCAGTAGCGAGCTTCTTAGGGTCGCCGTGCTGCGCGGTCATCATTTCAACGTGAACCGTCTGTCCGCGCCCGGTATGGAGCAACAAGAGACATGCAACACCAACCCAGCAGGCAAACAGGACCGCGAGCGCGGCAGCTGTCCAGCTCGGCCAGGTCCGGCTGCATCTTCCTACATTCACGCTGCTGACGTAGGCCGCCAGCAGCGGTGCGAGCGGCAGCAGGCCCAGCAGGTAGCGCCCCTTGCTGGGGACGTTGATGAAGGCAGGATTTGCCAGATGACTCAATAGGAGGAAGGCCGTCAGATAGGCGATGAGGGCTCGTCCGGGGGTCCCGTATCTGAGCGCGGCCACAACGATGATGGCCCACGCAAGCATCCCGGCTATTCTCGCCGCGAATACTGTGGGGCCCTCCAGGTGCAGTAGGAAGCGCGCAGGCGTCAGACCCGTCAAGTAGTCAAATGACTTTAGAAGATTCTTCGCAGTAAGAGTAAGCGACCACGGGCTTGACCACTCCCCCTGCGTATCCATCTCGGCGACCTGCCGGTAAGCTGCAATTCCCTGATTATGTTGCTCCGGCTGCTGTGGGGATATTACGTGTGCGAAGAAGATGTATGAGCAGCTCACGGTGATGATGCCGGTGATAGCCGCTTCGCGCAGATGTTGGCGAAGCGTGCCGGCAGCCAGCGCTGCCACCGCTACCGACACAGGTACGAGAAGTGCGGTGGGGTGCAGCCACGTTCCCAATGCCATGCAGAGGCCGGCCCCCATTGCAGCGGCGATACTGCGGCTCTGCCACGCCACAACCGCCAGGTAGAAGGCCAGCGCGACGAGGCCGGGCAGCAGGCTGACATCCCAGCCGAGCCTGCCGAAAATAATGCCGACGGGGAGTATCGCCATGCATGCTGCGGCAACCTGCGCGCCACGGCGGTCGAAGAGACGCAAACCAGTGGCATAGATGGCGAGAATGCTGAGCATGCCCGCTAGCAGGGATAGGACCCGTAACGCCAGTATCGTGCGCCCAAGTATATGGATGGACGGCACCAGGAGATGCGGAAAAAGCAGGCTGAAATACTCTCGCGAGCGTTGTGCTGCTGCGGGGCCTGCGTCTATCAGGCGCTCTGCCATGACCCCGTTGATCGCCTCATCGCCATGCAGCGCCGGCCAACTGGATAGATGCCAGCTGCGAGCCAGTAGGCCGAGCGCGACCACCACGAGAAGGACGAAGGAGACGACGGCGCAGGTTTTGCTTGGGCCGGGCAAACGGGCACTGTCTGGCGCTAAGCCTGCAAGGTCTGAGCTGGCGGGTAAAGGCATCCTCATCTCCCGGGGGCGTACCGATTTTGCGTGATACTTCGGTATCATCCTATTCGCCCTCGATTCTTGCTAATCCTCTGATGAGGCCGGGGCTGGGAGTTTGTCCCCGGGATAGTGTTATGCCCAGCGGTATGAAGATATGGGCAGACGGCGATGGCGGAAGGCAAGGACGAAAAGTGAAAGCGAATTTAGTAGCCTCCCCGACGGCAAGTAAGGCAGAGAATGACGAAGGAATTGCAGTTTGATGTCGCGAAGGATGCGTGGAATGAGTTATACTGGAAGCACGCTTCGCAAACTCTATCGGCCCAATAGAGATGTGCGTGAAGAAATTGGGCTGATGTAGTCTTGGGATCATAGTGAGCGAAAGGTGGAAATCAACGATGCGCGCTAAGGTAGCGGTAGTCGCAATCGCCCTGATAGCACTCGCCGTTGTCTATGGAGGGCTGAGCGGGTGTAGCAGCTCGGATGCGACCCCGGCGGCACAGCCCGGGAGCCTGACGGTGAGCGTGACGTGGCCGGCACCGGAGACGGCTGAGGCGCAGGTCGCACCGCAAACAGTGCCCGGAGGCAGCAAGTCCATACACGTGCAGGTCGAAGAGATCTGCGACGGAGTAGCGCACGTGGTGGCAGAGGCGCTACTGGTGCGCCCGGAAGAGCCGCCCTGGGTGAGCGAGGCGCATTTTGAGGCAGTCCCCTCGGATCCTGAGGCGAAACTGACGGCGATGGCTTATCCGAATGAGGACGGCAGCGGCGTCGCTCAGGCGACGGCGCTGATGAGCGTGGTCATCCCAATCGGCGGCAAGGGCTATCCACACGGTGGAACTCCGGGTGACCCCGTCAACCTGGTCCTCGCCTCGACGATCACGCAAGTACAGGTGTCGCCTGATCCGCTGGACGTTGTAGTCAGGACAAGCAAGCAGCTTGTGGCGACGGCTAAGAACGCTGATGGCGATACCGTGCTGGTGCCGCCTGAGAATGCGTTCACCTGGAGCATCGAGGATGAGGCTCCGGTGGCGGTGGCGCAGGTGTCGAGTGTGCGGAATGCAGCGGTTGACGGCGCGGGCAATGTGACCGGCTTGAGCATCGGCCCGGCCCGGGTCACCGCGACGGAGAATGACTCAGGCGTCAGCGGAGACGCCCTGGTAGCGATATTGCCGCAGCTTTACGGGTATGTGTGGGAGTGGCTGGATCCGGTCGGCGGACATGCGATGTTGGATGTAGCGGCAGACCCCTATGACACCATTTATGTGGGCCAGCACGAGGCGAATGTGGTTTATAACATCAGTACACAGGGCGACTACCTGGGCCAGTGGCCATGTCTGCTCTACGGGCTGGAGGGGCCCACGGGGATCGCCAGCGACCCGGGCGGATATGCCGTCTATGTGACGTATCATTTGACTGACCGCCTGGAGAAGCGCACAACCACCGGGACGCTTCTCAACCAATGGGGAGGCGAGGCGCTACCGGGTGGGGCTTTGGACGGGCCGACGGGAATTACCACCGATGCAAGCGGGCGTATCTATGTAGCCGACACGCTGAACTCGCGGATCGTCAGATACGACGCCGAAGGGACGTATCTCGACCAGTGGGGAGGCCTGGGGGTCGGAGATGGGAAGTTCCTGACGTGTGCGGATGTGGCTGTTGATGGCGCGGGAAATGTTTATGCGACGGACTACGGAAATAACCGGGTGCAGAAGTTCGACAACTCCGGTGCGTTTCTCGGCTGGTGGGGTAAAGATTCCAGTGGGTACATCGGCTGGCATGACCCGGGCAGCGTGGCGGTACCGCAACCAGGTGCAGGAGTCGGAGCGCTGGACAGCCCGGTCGGCATTGCCGTGGACAACGCCGGGGATGTATTTGTTGTTGATGCCGCTAACTGCCGGGTGCAGAAGTTCAGCCCGATCGGCGAGACGTTGAGCGTGTTTGGTGAATATGCAGAAAGCCCGGGCGGGCCGGGGCAATTCAATGATCCCGGCGGGCTGGATGTGGATGCCAACGGTGGCGTCTATGTTGCCGACACTGACAACAATCGGGTGCAAAAGTTCGCTCCGGCGGGGGAAGTCGCGGTGGTGATTCACTGACGCAAGCTTTGCAGCGCATGGCAACTTTATAGGGCGCTGCCTCACGCTCCGGCGGGTTTATGCACCCCGGACCTTCCGCGCCGCTCTGTGCGGGTTGCAAAGGTAAAAAGGGAACCGGAGAGAATGAATCTTACGCCGCGCAAGCCAGATTTGCGCGGCGTAAACATGACTTGCCCAGGGGAACTGGGCCATTCCAGCGGACGCGGAAGGGCACAAGGCGACCGTGAAAGCAGAATTGGGGGAAGACGTTCTGTGGCAGAAGATAAGCAGTCGCAGCACAAGCGGAACTTGCGCCTGATGATTATAGGATTGGATGGCGCAGATTGGGCGATTCTGCAGCCGTATATAGATGCGGGAGAACTGCCGACACTCGCCGGCTTATGTGCCGAGGGCTGTCACGGAACCATGCGCTCGACTGTACCACCGGTGACGCCCTGTGCGTGGACCACACTCTTCACCGGCGTGAACCCGGGGAAGCACGGGGTCTTCGATTTCGTGAGGTCGCGCTGCGGTGGAGAAGTGGAACTAACCAGCGGCGCGAGCAGGAAAGCGCCGACAATCTGGCAACTGGCTAATGCAGCGGGCCTCACCTGGGGCATGCTCAATGCGCCGTGGACGTATCCACCGGATGACCTGGATGGCTACATGATCTCGGGGATGGGAACGCCGCGCTTCGGGCCGGAAATGGCCTCACCACGAAGTCTCTTTCCTCACCTACAGGGGCTTGTCGGCGAATACGCCTTAGAGCCGAGTAAGGAACTGTGGCTGCGGCAGAATCCGCGCGCCGAGAATATTGATGACGAAATACGGAAGCTGACGACGGTGGCGAAGTGGCTGCTGCGGGAGCGCCCGACGGATGTCTTCATGATGGTGTTCCTCATCACTGATCTCGTCCAGCATGGGTTTCTCGGGAATCGGAGCCTGACTTCGGTGAGCGGGAAAGTCATCACCGATACCGTACTATATATGTACAAGCTGGTGGATGCCGCGGTGGGAGAGCTTATCGCAGCCGCCGGGAATAACGTGCCGGTGATGGTGATTTCCGATCATGGAGGGGCGCCCTTTCAGCGTTTTGTGAATATGGATGCGGTATTCCGGGAGCTGGGGCTGCTGCGGCTGAGAAGTGGCGGTGGACTTGGAGGCAGGTTGCGGCAGTGGCTGTGGGGGCTTGGTTATCGGCTGAAAGATGCACTGCCGGAGGGGGCGCTGAACAGGTTGCGCGGTGCGGGACAGAGAGCGCGGAAGGCTGTAGCAGCGGAGAAGCAGCATGTGGAAGGGCTGGAGTTAGACTGGGCGCGGACCATCGCGGTGCCGATGCCATCCTTCGGGATGATCCGGATGAATGTCAAGGGGCGAGATGAGGCGGGGGTCATCGCGCCGGGAGCCGAGTATGAGGCAAGTTGTGAAAAAGTAACGGAGGGTCTACTCGGGTATCGGGACCCTCTGGATGGGCAGGCGGTATTCGCGGAAGTGTTGCGCGGGCGCGATATCTACACGGGGCCGTATGTCGAGGCAGGGCCGGACCTGATAGCGATTCCTGCCGGTACGCGTTTTCACTTCTACTCGCCGCAGGTATTTGCGGACAAGGCGTTGAATGCGCGGCGACCGGCAGTTATGAACGCCGACCCGACATATACCGGCACCCATTCGCCTGAGGGGATCATCGTCGCCACAGGCGGTATCTTCGGGCGCGGAGAGCTGGAGGAATGTCACCTCCAGGATGTAGCGCCCTCGCTGCTGGCAGCGCTGGGTGTGGCCATACCGACCTCCATGGATGGGCATATCGTGGAGGGATTACTTGACAGGGAGTTTGCGGCAGCAAATCCGCCGGTGTATGATGAGGCTCCTGATGGAGGCCTCTGCAGCGATGAAGGGCGGAAATCAGATGAGCAGGTCGCGGTGGGCGAGGCGGAGGAGGAAGTTGATTTCGCGGGCTACAGTGAAGATGAAGCCGCAGTAGTTGAGCAACGCCTCAAGGATTTGGGGTATCTGTAGGAAGCAGGAGGCTTGTTAGATGTCTTTCTGGGAAGGTCGGAAGGTGACAGTGACAGGCGGGGCCGGCTTCATCGGCTCCCACCTCGTTGAGTACCTTGTCGGGGACGGTGCGGAAGTGACAGTGGCGGATAATCTGTCCCGGGGGCGGCTGGAGAATCTGGAGGCAGTCAGAGATGATATCCGGCTGGTGGAGGATGACTTGCGGGAGCCGAGCTCATGCGAGCGGGCACTCAGCGGCGCTGAGCTGGTGTTCAACCTGGCGGCAAAGGTGACGAGCATCTCGTACAACCGCGCCCACAGCGCCGACATGTTCACCGAAAACATGTTGCTGCAGGTGAACCCGATACGGGCGGCGCAGCGCGTGGGCGTCGGCCGCTTCGTGCAGACTTCGACCGCGTGCATCTATCCGCATGACGCGCCAGTGCCCACGCCGGAGGAGTGGGGTAATGTGGGCGAGCCGGAGCCGACCAATGCGGGCTATGGCTGGGCCAAGCGGATGGGTGAGCAGCAGGCGCTGTGGTACGCAGAGGAAACCGGCATGGAGATCGTGATCGTGCGGCCATTCAATGCGTATGGGCCTCGCGATTACTATGATGAGGCCACCTCGCATGTGGCACCGGCGCTGATCAAGAAGGTGGTGGACGGGGATAATCCGGTGGAGGTCTGGGGGAGTGGGAAGCAGACGCGGGCACTGGTTCATGCGCGGGATTTCGCCAGAGGAATACAGCTCTGTGCAGAGAAGGCGACCGACCCCCGGCCGATCAATATCGGGCACGACGAGGAAATCAGCATCAAGGGTCTGCTGGAGCGGATACTCGCTTTGACCGGCTGTAATGGCCGCGAGGTGTTCTATAACACCGAGATGCCGGAGGGCTACCCGCGGCGGGCAGCAGATACGACGCGGCTGAAGCAAGTCACCGGCGGGTTCGTGCCCCAGACCAGCCTAGATGAGGGCCTCACCGAGATGATTGAGTGGTACCAGAGGCAACAGTAGCGCGGGAGGACGACCATTAGAGTCCTGATTACATCGCTGGTGTACTGGCCGGACAGCACGGGGAATGGGCCGCTGCTGACCGACCTATCGCGCCGGCTGGTGAGCCGTGGGCATCAGGTCACCGTCGTGTGTGGCTTTCCGCACTACGGGCGGGATGAAGTGCCACAGGAGTACCGTGGGAAATGGTGGCTGATGGAGCAGGAGCAGGGTGTGCGGATTCTGCGGGTGCGCAACTATGCGTCGCAGAATGTCGGCCGGTTGCACAAGCTGCTCGGGTATTTGCTGTTTACGGTTATGGTTGTGTTTCGCGGGCTGCGGACACCGAAGATGGATGTAATCCTGGCCCCCTCTCCCCCACTCTCGGTGGGGCTGTCGGCATGGTTCCTGGGCAAACTCAAACGAGCGCCGTTTGTCTATAATGTGCAGGACCTCTTCCCGGAAGCGTATGTGGAATTGGGTGCGCTGAAGTCACCGTGGGCAATCAGGTTTTTCAAGTTCCTGGCGCGGTTTGTCTATTCAAGGGCCAGTCGCGTCGTGTGCGTAATGGAGAGCCTCTCGCGGGCCGTTGCCGGATACGGAATAGATGCAAAAAAGATTGTGACGATCCCGAATTGGGCGGATGCTTTGGAAATATCGCCGCGCAGACGGGATAGCGATTTCGCCAGGGAGCACGGGCTGAACGGACAGTTTGTGGTGCAGTACTCGGGGAACCTGGGGATGTCGCAGCGGCTGGATTTGGTGCTGGAATGTGCGCGGCAGATGGCGGAGGAAAACGTGCATTTTCTGCTGATCGGGAGCGGGGCACAAAAGCGGAAGTTGGCGGCGGCGATAGAAGAGGGCGAGCTGGGAAATGTCACCCTGCTGGATACGCAACCCCGCGAGCGGTTGGCGGAGGTGCTGGGCAGTTGCGACGTCGCCCTGGTGCCGCTGACTGCAGGGATGAGCCGGACGAGCTTCCCGTCGAAAATCTACACCATCATGGCGAGTGGCCGGCCGATGATTGCGGCGCTGGATAACGGTTCGGATCCGCGGAAGTTCGTGGAGGAATGTGGGTGCGGGATAGTTGTTGACCCTGATGACAGCGGACAGATGCTTGCCGCCATCCGGACCCTGAAACGGGATGCGAAGAAGGCCGCGCAGATGGGCCAACAAGGACGACTGGAAGTGGAGCAGCGGAACCTGCGGGAGAAATCGCTGGCCGCGTATGAGCAGGTGTTGGAGGAGGCAGTAGCCGGAAACTGAAATTCCGCTGAGGAGTTTGGTGCATACCCCGTACAGCGCGTAAGCCGCAGAAGAGAAGCCCCCGCTGAGGAGCGGGGGTTTTGCATGAGCCGGCCCCTCGGCATAATCGCGCGCGCAGACGGCCGCTGAATTGCGTGCTTCAGGCTTCGGCTTGGAGATGGCCGGCGTCGAGCAGCAGCTTACGACGAGTGACCGCCAGAGTGGGCTCGTCATGACTGGCGATAATTACCGTGCAGCCCTCGTCATTGAGACCGCCGAGAAGAGTGAGGATGTTGTCGGCATTGTTGCGGTCGAGCTCACCCGTGGGCTCGTCGGCAAGCAGGATGTGGGGATTGTTGACGATTGCGCGGGCGACTGCAGCCCGGGCTTGCTCGCCGCCGGAAAGCTCCGCCGGCAGATGGTCAGCGCGATGGGCGATATTGACGGTTTCAAGGGCCGCGTGCACGCGGGAAGTCTTCTCCGCTTCAGGCCCGGGTATCGGGATCAGAGGCAGCATCACATTCTCGAATACAGTGAGCGAGCCTAGCAAATGAGCGCTCTGGAAAACGAAGCCGACCGTGCTGCGGCGGTATCGGGCCAGCTCGGTGTCAGACAGGTCATTCAGCCGCGTGCCGGCGACAATCACCTCGCCGTCAGTGGGCCGCTCGAGGCCGCCAATGATGTTGAGGAGGGTTGACTTACCGGAGCCTGACGGGCCCTGCAAGCCGACCAAATCACCCGCGTCAAGAGCGAAACTCACGCCCTCAATGGCGATGACCGTGTGCCCGTTGCGCTCGAAGCGCTTCGTGATGTCGGTGGCTTGCAGGTACATATATTCACCTTCGGCGCGGCTCAGATTCTGCGCAGGGCCTCGGCGGGAGCAAGGCTCGCAGCACGACGGGCGGCAATAAACCCCGCTATCGCCCCAAGTACCAGGGCCGTGAATGACCCAATGGCGAATACGAGTGGTGATGGGTAGAAAATAATCTGGGTGCTCAGCAGCGGCTGAGTTATGGCGCACGGCGGATAGGATGAGAGCGCCGATGGCAGCTCCAGCATCGCCGTGTAGCTGTACAGCCAGGCGAGCAGTAAGCCGAGCAGCGAGCCGGCCACGCCACCGATGATGCCGACATAAATCGCCTCGGCAACAAACATGAGCGCGACTTGCACGTTATCCCACCCGATGGCCTTGAGCACGCCGATCTCCGGAACGCGACGGGCCACTCCGGCAAGGAAGCTATGCACAATCAAGGCGAAGACGAAGACGAGAACCAGCGCGGAAATGATGTAGAGCGTGCGGCGAGTGACGGAAGCCAGCAGAGCAGTGCCCGCATCTACATTCTGGGAGCTGGTGATGGAAGTGCCCTCGCCAATCTCGGCCTGCGCAACGGCCTCGACGCGTGCCGGCAGCGGTTCAGCCAGGGCAACGAAGATGGTGTCCACGATGTCGCCGGCGGCGTACATCTGCTGGGCCATATCGAGCGTGACGAAGGCCTCGGCCTCGGCGATGCGGGCGCTCTGGGCCAGTGAGACGATGCCGACCACCTCGAAGACCGCGTCGGGGCCGAGCGGGATCATGTCAGCGAGCTTGTAGCCATGGGCCTGGGCGTATTCCTCAGTGATGATGGTGTGATAGTCGTCGCCGCCGGAAAGGTAGCGCCCCTGTGTGACGGCGCAACAGGTGCGGCGATCCTCGTCGGTTTCGGGGGCCTGGAGGCGCACCGGGCCGAGTTGCTTGAGGTGCGGATCAATGCCGGCGAGTACGGTGGGGTGGCCGTCGTAAAAAGCCCAGAGCATGAGGACACCGGAGACAGCCTCAACTTCAGGCAGTTGCCGGAGCTTCTTGATGACGGCGGCATCAATCTCACCGAGGTCCTTGGGCAGCTTGACGAGGGCGAAGGGACAGGGCTTGACGCGTTTCTGGATAACGAGGTCGGCGCCGGTGGCATCGAGAGAGTCCTGAACGGCCTCGCGGACACCATGGGAAATGGAGAGGACCGCGACCAGCAGTGCCGTCGCCGCGGCTATTGAGCCGAGGGAGAGAATGGCGGTGCTGCGCCGCCTCCAGAATGCCTTCCATGCGTACTTGAGAAGCACGTGAGTTCACCGTTCCTGCAATGTATTCGGCCTACGCGAGTGAGATGTAGAAGCTCTCTGATGAAGATGCTCCGGAAATGTACAACGCACCCGGTGTTGGCTATTGCTCCCGGCGTCGGCAACTTCTGCGCACGGGTCGCCGACCATCCAGACTCGCACCCACTGAGTTTAGCAGTCTCCTGGACGAGAAACAAGCACGACCGAGGGAAAAGAGGCGGGAACTGAGCGGCCCAAACTTCGCGTCACCCAGGGGCGTAGGGCAATGGCAATTGGGCAGGGATGAGGTGGCGAGAGGCGAACTAGACATGAGATTACGTAAGACCTGCGTGTTTGGGGAGTGATGGCGGGATGAATGAAGCGAGAGGATACTGCACAAATTGCGGTCGGGCCCTGGATGCCGATGCACAATTCTGCAGCGGATGTGGACAGACCGTTGCCGGCGCGGGAACGGAATCGTCGCAAGCGGAGGCGACAGCCACGCCACATGCCTCTGCCGCGTCCGCGCAACCGGCGCAGAGCAGCGGCTCCGGATCGCCGAATGTGGCTCTGTGGGTCATCCTGGGCGTGGTCGTGATTGGCCTCGTAGTGTTGCTTGTGGGGGGGCTGGTGTTGGGGTGGTTTGTACTCAGGGGGACATCAACGACACAAGTAACCAGGCAGGATACGCAGGCTACCGTGCCGCTGGAGCCGACGGAACCGGCGATTTCAACGACAACCGATAGCTCGCCGAGAACCGATAGCTCGCCGACGACCGCAACATCCCCGCCGCAAGCAGCTCCGAAAGCGGTGGTAGTGGAGACGCCGACGACGGTAGTAGTGCCCAACGTAATCGGTATGAGCAGTGTAGATGCAGAGGAGCAGTTGGAGACCACCGGCGGCTTTCGAGTGATATACAACCAGGCGCGGTACAGCGATCAGTATAGCCGCAACAACATTATTTCCCAGCATCCCAAGGGCGGGGCGATAGCGCAATCGGGAGATGTGGTGTACATCGTGAAGAGTCGCGGTCCGGCCCCTGCCCCACCTGCCCGACAGCAGCCGACACGGCGGCAGACAGTCACCGGGAGTGCGTTCAATGGCAGCATCGCACCGTACACCAGCACGCGTCAGATCAAAGACTGGGAGATGCAGCAGTGCACCAACTGGGTGCTGACCCTGATCCGCAACGAGATTTATGCGCGGCACGGGCGACCGTTCCAGAACCAGCGTATCCGGGCGTACTTCAACAACCAGTCCTGGTATCAGCCGAATAGGAACTTCAGCGAGAGCTGGCTGAGCGCGATTGAGAAGCAAAATGCGGCGAGGATTGCGGCGTATCAGAAACGGCGTTATGGTAAGTCGGCGACGCAGCCGGGTGCGGAGGATCTGCCTTAGCCCCAATCTCATGTGCTCACGATGGAGTTCCGGCCGGCACAAGTACGGATTGGCCCGCCCATATTCTGCTCTGTTATGTCTTCGCCGCGGTTTTCTAAGCGGGGATTGCGCATCGCGAGGTACTGTGCCGTTTAGGGTACGGCTTTCCGTAGCCCGGCCGTGAACAATACCGGCTAAGTGATGCGAGGTATCGCCCAGTCGCCCTCAAAAAAAAGCGCTTCCGCCTTGATAGGCGGAAGCGTATTTTTATCGGGCCTGTGATTTTACCAGACCCGTTTTCAGTCACAAATAACGGGCTGTTTAGTCTTCTCGGCACATAACCATTGCGCTGTCGAGGTTCACCGTGGTGTCCCCGGGGTCTCCGACAAATCGGCTGAAGAATGAGCCACATGCCAGCGGATGCAGGTACGTTATGCTCACCCGTATCTGCGCATTGGCGGGAGCATCATTCTCGACCCCCTCGATGTCGCCGAGCGTTCCCCACGATGACCAGATGCCACCGGAGTAAGTCCGGTATTCCTGCGTGATTATCATATCCTCGGTTGTCAGGGTCGGCGCACTGCTTTCGACACGGTCGCTGATTTCCGTCGTTGGGGCTCCGATCGCTGCGAGGCGTGCACCTTCACGCGCCGCTTGATGAACCACCAGCAGGTCCTTGAACACGAACCCGAACTCGATGATCCCAAACAGCAAGGTAATGAGAAGTGGTGTCAGCAATGCGGCTTCAACAGTTACGCCACCTGCTCGTCTTGCCCTTCTCTTCCCAAGTATGCGCATGGATATTCCCCCCGTTACTCAATAGTATTATAGCCATCCATGCTCAATACTCAATCAATGGGCATTCAAGATTGTCTCAAAGCATTATTGTGGCTCCGCATCATCCTATCGGCCTGTTGGCCTGAGTGCCTCTGTAAGAAAAGAGTAACCGACCTCTAAATACCGGGTTCGCTCCCCGCCTCCCGCAGCACCCTGAGCAGCCGTTTGCCGGTCTCCTGCCACGAGAAGTCGCCAGCGCGTCGGTAGCCGGCCGCAACCTTCTTCTGCCGCAGCGCCTCATCAAACACTACCGCCTCCAGCGCCGCGCGCATCTCCCCCACATCATCGGGATCGAAGAGTACTGCCGCATCCCCACAGACCTCTGCCAGCGCCGTCGCCCGCGAGCTGGCTACCGGGGTCCCGCAGGCCATCGCCTCCAGTACCGGCATCCCAAAGCCCTCGAAGCGCGATGGAAAGACGAAGGCTCTCGCTCCGCTGTAGAGCGCTGCCAGGTCCTCCCCGTCAATTCTTCCGGGTTGATACACCCGCTTGCCGAGCCCCAGCGCTTTCACGGTCCGTTGAATCCGCTGATGGTCCTGTCGGTACATCCCCAGTAGCGCAAGCCCTATCTCCGGCATAAAGGGGGCGCTGGCGGGCTTGTGGCGCATCCCCGGATCCCGTGCGTCTTTGCCCACAAACTGCGCATACGCCTCCACAAGGCCGCACAGGTTCTTGTGCGGGTAGCTACTGGCAAGGCACATGATATAGTGAGGCGGCAGCCCGTATTTCTCCCGCGCCGAGGCGATGACTGTTTGATCCTCAACGCGTCCGTACTCCGGCCCGGCCGGCGGCATCACCTGCACCTTTGCTTCATCCACCTTCAGCAGCCGCACTAGATCCTGCCTGCTGTGCTCCGAGATGGTTACTAGCGCAGCCGCTTTCTCCGCCGACCGAGGCACGGCATAGTACAGATACATGCGCTTATGCAGCGCGAAATTCTGCGGATAGACCCATGGCTGCATGTCATTTATCAGGACTACTCCGGGGATGGTCAGATTCAGCGGCATGACTGCACCGGGAAACAATGCCACATCCAGCCCTTGCTCGACACATACCCCCGCGAGCAGGCGGTGCTCATACAGCACCCGCGCGATCAGATTGGCCGCGCGAACCGGACACTCGACTACCTCGACATTATCCGGCACCGGCATTGCCGCCGCCTCGCTGCCGGCCAGTAGCACGATCTCATCATCCCCGGCCTGCAGGCCCACATGGCGGACGAGTTGGACGAGCTGCGTCTCGACGCCGTCACGCTCGCCATAGACCAGGTGGACTGCACTGATGCCTATCCTCATAGGTATTTATCCGCCCCTTACTCCCACGGCGCCGCCCGGCTTGGGCCAGCGTTTGTCTTTTGCCCTTCCCACGCGCCGCCAAACACTATAATATGTGCCAATACTACTATGGCTACCACAATTCGCACCCGCCGCATCGGTATCGCTGCCGTTGCTCAGTTCTCCGGTGCCGGTTTACAGCAGGTGCTCAAGTATCTCACTAATATCCTCATCGCCCGGGGCATGGGCGCTGCTGCCCTGGGAGTGTACCAGCTTGCGCTGACGTTCTGGATCGCCATCCAGACGGCTCTCTGCGGCGGCTTCGGGCGCGCCATTATGCGTATGGTTCCCCATCACATGGCCCGGGACGAAAAGACCCGCGCCCGAGGCGTTGTCGCGCTCGGTATGAACGCCTCCTGGTGGCTGGCGGTGGTACTGGGTGCCGCGCTCTACCTCACCGCCGATTTCATCGCCGGTGCCCTGCTACACACACCGGAGGCGGGGCCGGCCCTCGAGGTCCTGGCTCTGGCCTTGCCGCTGGCCGCGCTCAACAATGTTGTCTGGGCGCTGGGCCGGTCGCTTGGTTCCTTGCGCTATGTCATCTACCAATTCCTGCTAGTGCCGGCAAGTTTCATCATCTTCATCGCTGCCGCCGTACTATATCTCACGGAGCCGAGTGCCGTGCATGTCGCCTGGGCGTTTTTACTCTCTTATGCCTTGCCACTGATTGCCATGGCAGGTTATTACCGCTTATTGGTCAGGTTCTCATCTGTGCGTCTTATTGCTCCGGTCGCAGGCCCCTTTCTTGCCTTCGCGGGTGCTACCTCACTGCTCTCGCTGGCCGAGTTCCTCTGCCGCAATGCCGACGTATTCATCCTTGCCCGCTTCGCCTCTGCTGCCGAGGTCGGCTACTATGCGATGGCCTCCCGCACCGCCACTTTGTGCCTGATGGTCACTGTCTCCTTCGACGCCTTCTTCGCCCCTGCCGTGTCCTCTCTATACAGTGCGGGCCGCATCCAGGAATTGCGGGGGCTTTTCCGGCGTGCGTGCGGCTGGATTTTACTCGCCGGCGCGCCGCTTCTGGCGATTCTCATCACCAACGCCTCCGACATTCTCAGCCTTTTCGGCGCCGCCTTTCTCAGCGCCATCCCCGCGCTGCTTGTCATCGCCGCCTCACAGTTACTCAACCTCGGCACCGGCCTCGTAGGAGTGGTATTGCTGATGACTGGCCGGCAGGTGCTCGTGTTAGCCCTCAATGTCGCTGCTCTTATCGTCAACGTCGCTCTGTGTTGGTGGCTGATACCGCAGTACAGTTTGCTTGGTGCGGCTATCGGCACGGCTGGCGCGGTTGTCTTCCTCAATCTCACGTTGATGCTCTGCGGCTATGCTTATCTTCGCCTCAACCCGTTTTCGGATAGTTATCTCAGGGCGTTGGCGGCAGCTCTCATCGCCGGGGCGATAAATTACGTCTTCATTGTCCCGCTGCTGCGAATGGGCCTGCCACGCCTCGGTGCGAGCATAGCATGTGTGGCGATTGTCTATGGTGTAGTGATTGCCCTGCTGGGCGGCTTGGCGGAGCTGTCCGCTGCTGTGAGCGCTCTCCGTGGCACCATCAGACCCAACGATATTTGAGGCGGTGCTGGAGTTTTTTGTTGGCTTTGCAGGAATCTCGCACCTCTCCCGCGAAAGAGCATATTAATATAGCCTTTGCCGCTTGACTCTCCTATCCCGAACATTTACCATGGATTTCTCATATCCGTCCCGACTTTCAAGGGCAATGGGCCGATAAACTGTGAGGTGATAGCCGTGGCTTCTACAAGAATGCCCACCACTATCGGGCATATCACTATCGAGAATTTTCTCAACATCTTTGACGAGATCGTCAGCGACAAAGAGAAAAGCGGCATCGAGGCGATACAGAACAACCCTGACGACCTCCTCGAGCGCTCTAAATACTATGGTACACAATACAAAAACGGCAGTTGGGGCTGGACATCCAATATCT
>Ga0180432_10002255_pt1 | contig 29074 bp, 22 predicted proteins | sample SS_ome_10_FD_132414 | JGI IMG/M metagenome (GOLD analysis project Ga0180432, IMG submission 132414) | Hypersaline lake sediment archaeal communities from the Salton Sea, California, USA - SS_1_MS_2 metaG | ecosystem: Environmental > Aquatic > Non-marine Saline and Alkaline > Hypersaline >... | reverse complement strand
TTACAAGCAATAGCATTTCCAACCGAACTCGAGTTTGTGTTAAAGGTACAGTGAGTTAAAATCGCATCGCTATTGTTACAGGACAATCCTCCGCCATAAGAATTCGCCCGATTTGAGTTGAGAACACAGTTAGTCAGGGACAGATGACTTCCCATATTGTATATCGCACCGCCGTAATCGTTGGCAGAATTGCCTCTCAATACACAGTTTTTCAAAACTGGAGCGCCGCCCGAATTGTACATCCCCCCGCCGTAGAACGCCGTATTCTCATGAAAGGTGCAGTTAACGAGAACGGGACTGCTGCCGGTCGAGTACATCCCCCCGCCGCCATATTCCGCTGCGTTTCCAACGAAAGTGCACTTCGTCAGGCTTGGATTGCTGGCAGAATTGTACATCCCCGCGCCTCTTTTCATACCGGAATGATCCCTGAACGTGCAGTTGGCGAGGATCGGATCGCTCTCCTGGTTAGACATTCCACCGCCCGAGTTCCGCAAGAACAAGCAGTTCGTCAGACGCGGACTGCTCTTAACGTTACGCACGGCGGTGCCCGAATTTTCAATGAAAATACAATCAATGAGATTGGGGTCGCTTTTATAATTGTATATTCCTCCTCCCCCGGTGGAATTCCTCATGAATGCGCAGTTGATGAATGTCGGACGGCTGTAATAATTATATATCCCGCCGCCGTAATATTGTGCCGAATTCCCAATGAATGTACAGTTGGCAATCCATGGCGAACCATACTCATTTGCTAATCCACCACCATTCCGATGGCTAAAGAGATTGGCATTGCCTCCGGTGATGGTAAAACCGTCAAGAACGGCGCTTTCATCCGTATCGCTGGCGGTCACGACCTGGTAAGTATTCTCTCGTCGGCTGGGTTCGTTGAATAAATCATCAGCCCTCTCCACGAACGTATCATCGGTGTTTAAATCGCCGCTAAGAATTGTCTCATAGAGCTCGACGTCCCGCGCATTGAAATCCTGCTCACCGAAGCCGGCATATCCGCCATAGACGGCAACGTGGTTGAGAAGCCGAAACGTCGCACTCCGATCCCCCGACACGATCCCTCTGCCCCGGTCGGGTCGATAAACGCCCTGAGCCACGAGAATTTCGACCGGCTCATGAGCCGCGTTTGCATCAGCTATAGCATCCTGAAGATAGATATAGGCATCAGCCCAGTGAGAGCCATCATTCGCTCCGGCCGCATCGGCATCCACATAGATCGTCTTTGCACTGCAGAGCGGACATAGACTGACCGAGATCGCGAGAACGACGATCATCCAAATACGATTGAAATTGATCTTCTCGATCATCATCGAATTCCCCTAACACGGGCAACCGATTGTCATCAGGGACGTTGCAGCGTGATAACAACTTCGGGCGAGAGACCTATCGTCCCTTCATTGTCCCTGGCTTCCGCCCAAACCGTCCAGTTCCCATAAGGCAACTCATTGCTGCTCTGCCAGTCGTATTGACGCACCCAGGCGCCATCCACAAGATCACTTCCAAGGCCAAGTGTACGCGTGCTCGACTCGGTCTTATGCTGGATTTTGAACGCCAACTCATTGACCCGGCCGTCCGGATCGACCGCCTCAGCGCAGAATGTGGTCGGGCCTGGCCAGATAATCCGATCCCCCTCCTGCGGCTCGATGAGTCGCACGATGGGAGGCTGATTCACGAAATCTTCACCGCGCATCATCCAATGGGAAACCATAATGGCCATATCCTTGAAGTCCACCACGCAGTCGCCGTTAATATCACCCGCGATGACGGCCTCGCACACAGGTCCGCCGAAAAACGTTTTGCTCGCCTGGTCGGTAGCCCCATACGCACCCATATTCACCCGCCCCCCATTGGGAAATGGTTCGGTCCCGATGGGATAATTCGGATCGCCCGCATCAATACAAGGACTCGTGACGTCATCCTGCACCCACGCCTGGCGAACCGGATCCCAACGACCCGCTTGTGAACACAGATGATAGTCGCCCTCCACCCAGATATCATCAGCCGCATCATCCGCCGTCCCGTTCAGATCCCAATACCCCGGCTCGACAAAGCATGGATCTACAATGATATTTCCATCGCCGGGCCATTCCTCCTGAATGTTGCAATAGGCCAACGCGATCTCCTGTTCCCGGCCTTCTATAGCGGGCGAGTTATTGTTCCAGAAGATACAGTGTGATACGCTCCCCCCGCGGATAAGATTCAAAGCACCGCCGCCAAGATTCCCCGCATTATTGCTGAATGTGCAATTTCGTATGATCGCATACTCACTCCAGGAATTGATGCCGCCCGTCCATGCCCCCTCGGTGTTGCCCGCAAAAAGACAATTCGATACGACCATCCGTCCTCGATGACAATCTATCGCTCCGCCAACGTTCCCTACGAAAACACAATTCTCAGCGATAAACTCTTCATCGACCAGTGCTTTGACGCCGGCCACGCCGCCGGCAACGTTGTTCCGGAATTCGCAGTTGTACAGTCTGAGGTTCTCACCCCAACAATCAATAGCTTCACGCGAGTTATTGGCTTTAAATACACAATTACATAGCGTCAGCACGTTGTTAAAACTGCTGTCGACCGAAACGCCGGAGTTGCCTGTAAACAGACAATTTGTCAGGATCAAGCTGCCACCGTTGTTTCGGATGGCGGACAGCGAGTGCCCTTTGAAGGTGCAGGCGGCGAGTCTCGGGTAGCTCCGCAGATTGTGCATGCCCGTGCGGTGAAAGGTAAACGTACAGTTTTTCAGGACGGGAGCGCCGTAAGAATTACGCATCCCGGCAGATTTCCCGGCGGTTATTGTAACGCCATCCAGCATGGCGGTTTCGTCGGTATCGTCCCCGGTTACGATTGTATAGCTGTTCTCCGCCCGAGTGGGTTCGCTGGAAAGGTCATCCGGGTCGATATGATCGGCATCATCGGCGTTCAAATCTCCGCTGAGAATCGTCTCATAGACTTCAATGTGCCTGGCATCGGGATCGATTCCAAAATGTCCGGCAAATCCGCCTTTCACAGTCACGCCATTGATGAGACGAAATGCGACTCCGGGGTCTCCACGCGTGATTCCCACCCCCCGGTCGGGCGTATACATCCCCTGGGCCACACGAATCTCGACGGGTTTTTCCGCCGAATTCGCATCCGCCAGGGCGTCCTGTAGGAAATTGTAGGCATCGGCCCAGCTTGAACCGTCGTTTCCCCCGGCGGCATTACCATCGACGTAGATCATCCCGCCCGCAACGGGTACGCACACGGACAATAGCAACGATAATCCAACGGATAATAGGAATCTTCTCCGATATGTCTTCTCCCTCATGGTTTATCCCTTCAGTTCCAACCGACTCTTTGATTGTGTCCCAAGTACGGCGTTTTAGTGATCGCGGACGATAACCGCATCCTTGCCTACGAGATACCGGTCCGATCCTTCGATTTTAAGATTGTAAACCTTTCCCATGTAGGGCAACGGTTTTTTAGTCAAGCCTATGATCCCAATCGATCCTCTCGGCGTTTGCAGCTTCATTCCAACCCTAAGATTTTGCAAGGTGACCCATTGTCCGGATTCCGTCAGGAAGTAATGATTCTCCGCTACGGCGATACCATTGCCGCTCTCCAGGATGATATCATAACACTCAAAAATTCCCTCGTGGACTTGCAATTCTCGAACTCGACCCAGATATGGCAGAGTGTTCCTGGCCGTCGTACCGTTAATCCCACCAACACATCCTCCCGGACAAACACTTGAAATAAAAATATAAGTTCCATCCACCCAGACACCGGTTTCGCTCGTGAAGCAAGTCCTGCCTTTGGGGGGACCGGGTGATGGCGGACCCACTGTTCTGAACGTCCAGACGTCACCTTTTGTTATATTGCCCTCGCTATCTACCTCATCTATCCGCCAGTACGCGGACGGATAGTGCCAACTCCATATACCTTCGGGTGGCGTATAGCTGGGCGGAGCCTGGCGGCCCCGATATGTGCCGGTCTTGTTGGATATGTCACCATTGGCAACGGCGTCTTCATTAGAGCTGAAATATACATCGTGTAACACGGCGTTGAGGCCAGCGGTCCAAGATATGACATGTCCCTCAATATAGTCGGCCCCATCGGCAGGATATGGATTCGCAGCTTTCTTAGACAGAAGATAAGGTTGTTCACTCGGCGACAAGCTCGCTTGTACCGTGCCGCCATAGGCCCCCATATTAATTCGACCGCCATTGGGTAACGGTTCATTGGCCGGGTCGGCATTCGGATCGCCGGCATCGATACAAGGGCTGGAGACTGGATCGAGAATCCAGACATCATGTTCCCACCAGTACCGGCCCCTTTCCGAATATAAATGGTAATCCCCGCCACCCAGATCCACCAGAAGCGGATTTCCATTAATATTGCCTTCCCCATCGTGTCCGTGAGTGATACAACTGTATCGAACCCGGCTCCCAAACAAGTCCCCGCCGGCATTGTTCCAGAAAATGATATTGCTGATATCCGGCTCCGAACCGCTATAGACTTCGATACCGTACCTGTTATCCACAATCGTCAGGTTCGTGAGAGTCGGAGAGCTGCCGGAAATGAAAACACCCATGAAACTGTTTCTTATGACGATGTTCCTCAAAACACTATCGCGAGTCTCCCCACTGTAAAACGAGACGGCAAAATCACGGGGATTCTGGAGTACCGGCACACCGGCGGCCCCCTCGACAACACCCCGGACGACAATGGCTTTGCCTGAAAAATCGATTTCTTCCTGATAGATTCCCGGATAAACGAGGATGCGATCTCCATCCGAAGCCGTATCGATACCCTTTTGAATCGTTGCAAAAGGTGTTCGCGAACTCAATCCGGCATTATTATTGTCTCCTACAACGGCATTGACGTAATAGACATTGGGCCCGAAGGTTCTATCATTTTCTCCCCCTGAAACACTTGCGACGCCTACAAGTACGATGAAGAATCCTGAAATCGTCAATCTTGTCACTCCATTTGCCTGACCGATCATTGTGCACCATCCTTTCTGCTCTATGGGCCCCGGCAAGTCATACCGATCACCAACGACCCATGACTAATTTCGAGAGCCAAAGTAAACCCGGAGGATTCTGTCTTGATTCTCTGTAGCTTCTCACTCTCGGCTCGGTAAATTCACGACCGACATTGTCAATATCCTGCAAATATGAGAACACCAACTCGCCCACGGCGACGTTATCCACTTCAAATGCGATCTTATCGATAACGTCGGTTTCCATATCAATGGTATAAACCAGTTCGACCTCGTCGCATGTCAGAGCAATCTCCGCCTTATCTTCCTGGAGTTTATATGTGGTTTCAAACCATACCTGACGCTCGGCGGCATCACGGCGTACCGTATCGATCGTATGCAACCCCATCCAGGGCCGTCCCAATCCCGCGAAGAAGCTGCCGCCATTGTACCTCGCCATGACCTTCCCACTTCCATCGAACACATACGCCTGTGTCGGCGTGTCCACAATCCTGCCGCCACCGCCGAGGTGTAATTCGAGCCAGGGAGTCTGCAATTGACTGGCTTCATACACGAACGGTATCCGCCCCGTACCGTAGAGGGGTTTTCCTTTTATCCGGCCGCTTATCGTGAAATAGGTCCAGCCCCGCTTGTGCATGGTATCCCGTCGATCCACCTGCCTGGCACTGACCGGCCAATCGGACTGAAAATATTCCTCTTCCAGAACATTCGTGTGACGTCCGACTCTCCACACTCTATCGCCGGAATCGCCGCTCCGCTCGGAAATGACCAAGAGTCCTTTTCTCGTGTTGGGAACGGTTTCCATATGAGCCTCCCTGCCCTCGACGCGTGAAATGAACCGACTTAACGCCTCATCGTCCGTCGGTAATCTTCGCACGGATAGATCGGGATTAAACATCCGGGAATTTGTTACAGTGATCGTTCCTTTGTCAGATCGGTAATTAGCGTGTTGATTTTGGAGGTATTGGCAGGAAAAATCCTTACCGGCATCGTCACACTTCAAAAGACGCATCATGACGGGTCCATCGGCGCCTTCAGGAAAAAAGAACCAACATTGTTCCGTACCCTTAGTCACGCCGTTTGATAGCAGCGCGGGCGTAAGCGTTGATGTCAGAGACTCCTGGGATTCATTGTCCGTTCCAAATGTAATAGCCGCAGCGGCGCCGGCGACGACGGCGGCCGTAGCTAAGGTAACAACGGCGGTTTTGCCCGTGGCCATCGCCGCTAAAGAAGCCGCGGTCCCGACCTTGACGGTGGTTGCTGTGATGGAAATTTTAGCCGCCGCGGCTTCGGTCGTGGCCGTGAGCTTTCCAAATAGCACTAAAGCCGCCAGTAGATAACTTTTGCCCAGCCCGTGACTGGACAGCTTCTTCGCCAGGGCCTTTTTTGACCGATAAAATAGGGATTGGGCGCCGAATTCCGTGCATCCCATCAACTTGGCAATCTCTGAATACGGCATGTCCTTATAACAACGCAACGCCAATATCGCCCGTTGACGAGGCTCTAATTCCAGCATGGATTGAAAGATAATGTCTTTCAATTCCCGGTTGACCATATCGGCAACGACCATTTGGCTGTCTTCGGCGGCCATATCGAAGCCGGTTTTCGACAGGGAGACCGTTTTATGCCGCCACTTCCGGCCGTAATGGCTCCGAATCTTGTTAAAGGCGATGCCCTCCAACCAGGGCCAAAACCGGTCGGCCCTTCTCAGCTTGTTGAATACCTTAAACATTTCCAGAATGCACTCCTGAACAATATCTTGTGTCAAATCTTCTTCTAATGTCAAACGAAGAACATATTCAGATAGATGGACCCTCGCCGCCTCAGCTAAGCGGTTCAGACAATCCTTGTCGCCGAGCTGCGCCTTCTTGACCCATTCGCCGTGCCTTTTGTCGTCGATCATTGCCCTCTGTGTATTAAGTTTAACGAAAACGTGAAACTTGACGCGAATTCTCGATAATTTTCGACTTTTTTAAACTTTGTGACAAATCCACAGCCCCGCTCGGCTATGAATGACACATCGCATCTCCATTCTCGGAAACACCTTTCATAATTGACGTTTTCCAAACATGATGCGTCCCGCAAAAATACTCGTCTATCATGAGTATAACACAATGGCGTGTGACGTGAACCATAAATCCACTCCCGGCCATCTCTCGCGGCCTTCGGCCCGGATGACTCGCTTTTTTCTCGCTAAAAATGCCCCCCCTGAGTATATTAAGACAATGAGAATTATTGCCGGCTCCAAACGAGGAATGATGCTATTGAGCCCCAAGACACAGGTGTCCCGACCGATTACCGACCGGGTTAAGGAATCGCTTTTCAGCGTGCTGTACAGGTACGACCTGCCTAACGGTGCGACGGTCGCCGATTTATTCTCCGGCGTCGGCTCGCTGGGATTGGAAGCCCTGAGCCGAGGGGCGAAATGGGTGACCTTTGTCGAAAAAGATTTTAAGATCAGTGCCGTTTTAAAGAAGAATATCGAGAGGTCCGGTTTCGCTGAAGAATCCAAGATCGTCAGAGCAAACGCCTTCGCCATCGGCGCTCCCCTCCGTTCCAGCCAAGAGGGGTACGACCTTGTCTTTGTGGACCCGCCTTATCCAACAACAATGAACGCCGGTGAAGGTTCGGCGCTGGCCGACCTCATGGCCATTCTGAGCGACCAGGTCACAAATGGAGGCATTGTCGTGGTCAGGACCAGCCGCAAAGTATCTCTTTTGGAACGATACGGGCCGTTTCAAATCGAAGAGCGACGCCTTTGGGGAACGATGGCCGTGACGATTCTAACGAAAACAGAAAGCGACAAACGACATACGCAGGACGACATACGAGAACATGACCAATAGACAGGCCGCCATTCAAGTCATCCAACGGCTGCATCACAACGGCTATCAGGCCCTGATGGCCGGGGGTTGCGTTCGCGATATGCTCCTGGGCCGACGCGCCAATGATTATGACGTCGCGACGGACGCTAAGCCGCCGGACGTGATCACACTTTTCAGGCGTACTCTCAAGGTCGGCGCCAAGTTCGGCGTCGTGATCGTTTTGATCGAAGACCGTCAGGTGGAAGTAGCAACGTTCAGAACGGAAGCCGACTATACCGACGGCAGGCACCCCAGTTCGGTAAAATTCGCCAATGCCGCCGAGGACGCCGGCCGTCGTGACTTTACGATCAACGGGATGTTCTTCGATCCCTTGCAAAGAGAGGTCATTGACTACGTGAACGGACAGGCCGACCTCAAACGCCGCATCGTGCGAACGATCGGCGAGCCTGCCGAGCGTTTTGCCGAGGACTACCTGCGCATGTTGCGGGCCATCCGGTTCTCCACCCAGCTCGGATTTCCCATCGAGCCGGCGACGTGGTCGGCGGTTTGTCGTTATGCGAAAAAGATCACGAAAATCAGCGGCGAACGTATCGCTATCGAATTGGAAGGTATTCTCGCCCATCCGGATCGCGCCGCCGGGGCGTCGATGCTCATCGACAGCGGTTTAGCCAAAGCCGTTTTTCCCGGTTTTACCGGCAAGCAGGCACAGCTATCGATAGGGATTCTCAGTCAACTCCCCAAACGCCTCGACTTCCCTCTGGCCTTAGCCGCCTTCTTCTCCGGCTGCGAAACGCAATTCGCCATCGAGCGCTGCAGGATCCTTAAGCTAAGTCGAAACCAAAACAAGCACATCAAATCCTTGCTGACCGGTAGAGGTAAGCTGCTCGATGAAGGAATGTCCTTGGCTGAACTGAAGAAGATTCTCGCCCGACCATACTTCTGGGACTTGTATGAACTGCAAAGGGCCATTCAAAAGGCGACAGACCGAAGCAGTACGGCATTGACTAAGCTGCGAAAAAGAATCAAGGCCCTCGGCGACGTGGACTTGCAGCCCAAACCATTACTCAACGGCCACGACCTCATCCGCCTCGGCGCCACCCCCGGTCCGGCCCTCGGTCAACTCGCCGAAGAAATGTACATCGCCCAGCTCGAAGGCACCTTACAAAACCCCGGGCAAGCCAAAGCGTGGACGCTCCGCTGGCTCAAAAAACACGCCGGTCATTGACCATACATATTTGACAGATACCTTGTATTGTGATATTTGTTTTCAGGCGAAAGAATGATATGCCTACTATCCAAAGTGAACGCGAACAACAAAGGACAGAGGAAACCATGCCGAACATAAAGCGACGTGAATTTCTAAGAACCGGTGTAAGCACAGCCGTCGTGCTGGGAGCGCCAAGGCTTATTGCACGCTGTTTAGGTAAAGAATCAACTCAGACGCATGCACAAAAAGAGGACGCCATCGTCGCGGCCATCCGCGGGGACAATCTTGATTCGATCACCCGAGAGGCTCTCGATGCGTTGGGGGGGATGCAAACTGTAGTTCAGAAAGGCGAAACGGTCTTCATAAAGCCGAATTTTGTTAATTTCCCGTGGGCGGAATATAATAACTGTTTTCGTAAAGGCGAATGCACAAAATCTGAAATCATTATCGCTGTCACCGAAGAGTGTTTAAAAGCCGGCGCCGCAGAAGTCACCATTGGCGAAGGCTCTCATCTGCCAAAGTTCGATTGGAAATACGCCGTCACGCTGGACGGCCGGACGAATCTCGTTAAGGAAGCGCAACGTCTCAGTGCATCATACGATGGAAAAGTGACCTTGGCCTGTGTGGAAACCGATTCACCGGGCTGGGTTGAGATCCCTTCCAGGACATCTCTCGGCAAGATTGCCATTTCAAGCCTTGTTGCCGGGGCGGATAAGGTCATTTCAATCCCCGTGGCAAAAACGCACTCATGGGCGCAGCTTACGCTGGCGGCGAAGAACTTCATCGGCATCACACCGCTGTCCCGCTACGCACAGTTTATCGATAATACCTGGTGGAATCGCGGCACGTTCGATCACAGCAGTCCGCAATCCATTGCCCAGGTGTATCTCGATATCGTAAAGAGCATCACGCCCGATCTTTCCATTATTGATTTTTCTATCGGCATTGAAGGAAAAGGCCCCACCACCAGCCAGGGCGGCACTCCTTTGAATATGAAAGAACGCCTCGGCTCATGGGCTATCATCGCCAGCACGGACATCATGGCGGCCGACGCCACCGCGGCACGGATCATGAGCCACGATACGAACAAAATCAAACACCTCGCGATGGGTTTCGATATGGGGCTGGGCCAGATACGAGAACAATCAATCAACCTGTTGGGTGAAAAACTCGATAATCTGCGCGTACCCTGGAAATCCGCCCGATGGTAAGGGTGATACTGAACCATCATGCAACCCTTCACGCTTTTGAATAAAGTGAATTGATATGAGATATTTCAGACATAACGCAGCGCTTATGGTATTGCTGTCATGCAGTTCCATTGCGATGGCAAGCAGCACAATCCTGGTTGAAGCGGAAAGTTTCCGGAACACGGGGGGCTGGGTGATTGACCAACAATCCATGGACCAGATGGGTTCACCCTACCTGCTGGCTCACGGGCTGGGTACGCCGGTTGATGACGCAGTGACAATGGTTGAGTTTCCCAGTACCGGTAAGTATCGAGTATGGGTGCGATCGCGGGATTGGGCGGCGCCGTGGAACGCTAACAGGGCTCCCGGGAGATTTCAGTTGCTCATTGACGGCAAACCGCTGGAAAAAGTATTTGGAACAGAAGGCACCCACTGGCACTGGCAATTCGGGGGAACCGTTAGAATCCATAAGGGAAACGTCACACTAACTCTACGCGATCTCACCGGTTTCGACGGACGGTGCGATGCCATTCTCTTCAGTACGAACGACAGGCTCTCGCCGCCAAACCAGGACCCGGATTTGAACCATTTCCGTAGAGAACTTCTTGGCTATCCTGCAACGGCGCCACTTGCGGGACAGTATGACCTCGTCGTTGTCGGCGGCGGCATGGCCGGCTGCTGTAGCGCGGTCAGCGCTGCCCGGCGAGGCTGCCGCGTCGCTTTGATCCAAAACCGGCCTGTCTTGGGCGGCAACAATAGCTCAGAGATTCGCGTCGGCTTATCCGGATTGATCTTCCAGGAGCCATACAATAAGCTGGGCGCCCTGGTTGACGAAATCGGACCCGTTGGGCACTGGACTCTGTGGGAAGCCCAACAGGATCCCAATGCACCCCGGAGCAAGCGAATATTCGACGTCATCGAGAAGCATCCTGAGAAAAAAATCCACAATGCCGGTCCACCCACAAACTATGAGGACCAGAAGAAAATGGATGCCGTGCGTGCCGAAAGGAACATCGATCTATTCCTTAACATGCACGTCAATGAGGTCGAAACGGATGACAACCGCATCCTCTCGGTCACCGCACAAGATATCAGAACGGGCAAACGCCTTATCTTCCGCGCTCCCCTGTTTGCCGATTGTACCGGCGACGGGAATCTCGGTTTTCTGGCCGGGGCTGATTTTCGCATGGGACGCGAATCCCGGAAACTAACCGGTGAAGATCTGGCCCCGGAGCAAAGTGACGAACTCGTGATGGGAACCTCCGTGCAATGGTACTCGATTGAAGAAAAAAAGCCCTCCACATTTCCCGATTGCCCGTGGGCGGTGCAATTCGACGAGACGAACTGTACGAAAAGTACGCGAGGCGACTGGGATTGGGAAACCGGTGCACATCGCGACCAGATCACCGAGATCGAAACTATTCGTGACTACGCCTTGCGCGTTGTTTATGGAAACTGGGCGGTTCTTAAAAATCACGATAAGTTCAAAGAGGCCTTTGCGAATCGACGACTGGCCTGGGTGGCCTATATTGGAGGCAAGCGTGAATCCCGCCGGCTTCTGGGAAATGTCATACTCCGGCAACAAGATATTGTCGAGCAGAAGACATTTCCCGATGCCTGCCTGACGACGACCTGGACAATCGACCTCCATTATCCCATGAAGACACCCGGCTATGAGGACGAACCCTTTCGTTCGATTGCCAAACACGTGAGCATAAAACCGTATCCCATCCCATACCGATGTCTGTATTCGCGAAACATCCCGAATCTCATGATGGCGGGACGCAATATCAGCGTAACTCACGTGGCCCTTGGAACGGTACGAGTACAGAGGACAACGGGTATGATGGGAGAAGTCATCGGCATGGCCGCGTCGCTAGGCCGGAAATATTCTTGTGATCCTCATGATGTGTACGAAAAGCATTTGCCGGAACTCAAGGAGCTTTTGGAGGTAGGTGTCCCTCCCGCACGGTGACCCACCAATATTTCATAACAATTGAATTCATGGACAGGTGAAACTGAATTGCAATGCAGCCTTTTACGCTTTTGATTAAACCATCCGGATCGGACTGCAATATTGATTGCGCATACTGTTTCTATAAGAACAGGGACGCTTCGGTCGGAACGGGCCGGCAGCGGATGAGCGAAGACGTGCTGGAGACGCTCGTGAGGGATTATATGCAGTTGGGTTTTCCCGTCAGTGGCTTTGCCTGGCAAGGCGGGGAACCGACGCTCATGGGTGTGGACTTCTTCAAAAGAGTACTCGAGCTCCAGCAACAATACGGTGCCCCCGGCCAGCAAGTTAGCAATACGCTTCAAACCAACGGCGTGCTGCTCGATGACGACTGGTGCCGGTTCTTTCACGAGAATAAATTTCTGCTCGGCATCAGCATCGACGGACCGAAGGACTTCCACGAGGCCTATCGCGTGGACCATTCCGGCGCGGGTACATTCGACCGGGTGATGCGAGGCATTGATTGTTGCAAGAGACATGAAGTCGAATTCAGCGCCCTTGTGTTACTCAATCATCTCAATGTGGAGCAGCCGGAAAAGTTGTTCGACTTCCTCGTCGAGAATGACCTGACGTATTTGCAGTTCATCCCCTGTGTCGAGACGAATCCCGCGACCGGCCGTTTGGCGGATTTCTCCATTACACCGAAGCAGTACGGAGATTTCTTGTGTCAATTATTCGACTTGTGGTGGGACTATGGGCCTGAAAAGCTCAATATTCGCGAGTTCGACTCGCTCATTACCCATTTCGTCTTGGGCAAACACACGATATGCACGTACAGTAAACGATGTGCCGGCTTCGTCGTGATCGAGCATACCGGCGACGCCTTCTGTTGCGAGTTCTTCGTCGAACCCCAATGGCGATTGGGTAATCTTCTTACGACGCCGATAGAGAAACTCGCAACCGACCGTAAAAAGCGGACGTTCGCACGGAACAAAGAGAAGCTCTGTAACACATGTCTGGTTTGCCGACACCTCGATATTTGCCGGGGCGGCTGTATGAAGGATCGGATGAGACTCGATTCGCGGTCCTCGACGGGGCACGGGCTTGCCGCCCGTGAAAACACGGCCAAGATGGCCGTGCCACATAACGAAAACTATTTCTGCGAAAGTTACAAGCAATTCTTCAATTACACGGTGCCGAGGTTCATGCAACTGGCGGCCAAGATAGAAAACGGCTCCGCGAGCAGGCACACGCGCTCAGCGAAACGAATCAGACTGCACATCCAAAAATAGACGTCCCGCGATCCGCCCCTCAGAAAATTCTGGTGTCTTCGTCACAATCCTGCTATGATCTCCATCAAGATCAAATATCTCAGTTTAGAATAAAGGTAACGATTCATCGGAGAAAACATGAATACCCGCCAGTACTCAAGACGAGAGCTTCTCAAGGCGATAGGTGTGGGTGTCGCAGCCGCGGGTGTACCCACGTCTTTACTCGCCGCAGCCCGGAAAAAACCTAACGTTCTTTTCATCGCGGTCGATGACTTACGGCCGCAGCTTGGCTGCTATGGCCATAAGCAGATGATGTCGCCGAATATCGACCGCTTAGCCTCCGAGGGTGTCACTTTTTTGCGTTCCTATTGCCAGGTCCCGGTCTGCGGCGCCTCCCGCGCCAGCCTTCTGACGGGCGCTCGACCTACCCCGAACCGGTTCCTCGGCTACGATACCTGGGCGGAAAAAGACCTGCCGGGCGCGTTGAGCCTCGCGCAGCATTTCAAAAATAACGGATACCATACCATCTCCAACGGCAAGATATTTCACCATCGAACGGACTGTATCGATAGCTGGAGCGAGGACCCCTTTCGACCGGCCGGTCCCTGGCGGAATTATCTGTTGGAGGAAAGCCGGAAGCTCGAAGCAAGCAATTCGCCCAAACGCGGACCGGCCTACGAAGCCGCCGACGTTGCCGATAACGCCTATTTCGACGGGATGATCGCGGATAAAGGCATGGCCGACCTTCGCCGGCTGAAAAGCATGGACAAACCGTTCTTCCTTGCCCTCGGTTTTTTCAAACCCCATTTGCCTTTCAACGCCCCGAAAAAATATTGGGATATGTATAAGCGGGAACAGATCGACCTGGCCGACAATCCCTTCACGCCCAGGGGCGCTCCCGATGCGGCTTTGCACAATTGGGGCGAATTACGAGCCTACGCCGGCATTCCCCCCAAAGGCCCCCTGTCCGACGAGCAGGCCCGAACGCTCATCCACGGTTACTACGCCTGTGTCAGCTATACGGATGCCCAAATTGGTCGAGTGGTAGCCGAGCTTGAAACCTTGGGGCTACGGGACAATACGACTATCATTCTATGGGGCGACCACGGCTGGAACCTGGGCGAACATGGCCTTTGGTGCAAGCACTGCAATTTCGAGACCTCTCTCCATTCGCCGCTCGTTATCACAGGACCGGGCATCAAAAACGGCCAAAGATGCAACGCCCTGACCGAGTATCTGGACATCTATCCTTCGCTTTGCGAATTATGCGGTCTGCCGATACCGAAACACGCACAAGGCAAGAGTTTTGTACCCCTTTTGCGGAATCCGGACCGCCCCTGGAAGAAAGCCGTATTCAGTCGATATTTCCGCGGCGATTCGGTCAAGACGGATCGTTATCGCTATACACAATGGCGCCGTAAGGACGGCACGATTTACGCCCGAATGTTGTACGACCACAGCGTTGACCCGGTTGAGAATGTCAATATTGCCGAATTACCCCGGAATAAAGACTTAGTCGAAGAACTAAGCAACATGCTTGAAGGAATCGAACAATAATGCAGCCGTTTACCCTTTTAATCAAACCGTCCGGCTCGGATTGTAACGTGGATTGCACCTATTGTTTTTATAAATCCAGGGCGCCGGAGGTCGGCCGGGGCAAACAGCGAATGAGCGACGAGGTGCTGGAGAAGCTCATCAGGGACTATATGCAATTGCGCTTTCCATTAGCCGGCTTTGCCTGGCAAGGCGGCGAGCCGACGCTGATGGGCCTGGACTTCTATAAAAAAGCCGTCGAGCTGCAAAAGAAGTACGGCGAGTCCGGCCAGGAGGTCGGCAATTCCCTGCAAACCAACGCGATCCTGCTCGACGAAAAATGGTGCCGCTTCCTCCACGAAAACAAATTCCTCGTCGGAATCAGTATCGACGGCCCGAAGGAGTTTCATGACTATTACCGCCTGGATCATTCGGGCGGCGGGACCTTCGATAAGGTGATGCGGGCGATTAATAACTGCAAAGAATATAACGTCGAATTCAACACGCTGACCCTGCTGAACAAAAGGAACGCAACGCATCCCGACGAGGTGTTCGATTTTCTCATCGGACTCGGCGTAAAATTTGTGCAGTTCATCCCGTGTGTGGAAGTCGATCCCGCGACGGGAAAGATCGCCGATTTCTCCATCACGCCGGAACAGTACGGTGAATTTCTATGCCGGTTATTCGACCGCTGGTGCGAATACGGGCCTCGAAACCTGAGCATTCGCGACTTTGACTCCATGCTGGCCTATTATGTCACGGGCAGACATTCGATTTGCACGTTCGATAGGCAATGCAGTCAGTACATTGTCATCGAGCACACCGGCGACGCTTTCTGCTGCGATTTCTTCGTCGAACCAAGATGGAGATTAGGCAACATCTTCGAGACGCCCATCGAGCAGTTAGCCACCAGCCGCAAAAAACGCACCTTTGCAAAGGCCAAGAGAAATCTCTGTAACAAATGCCTGGTCTGCCGGCACTTGGCCATCTGCCGGGGCGGCTGCATGAAAGACCGGGCACCCTTCGATAAGGACAACTTCGGCAAGGAGAGCTATTTCTGCGAAGCGTATCTGCGATTCTTCGATCACGCCTTGCCGCGATTCATGCAGTTAGCCGCCGAGATCAAGGCCGACCAGGCGGCCCAGGCGCAAGCGCCCATCCTTGACAGGTCTTAGGAAAATTGTTGAATGACGAGCTTTGTCAGCTAAACTTCATCTATTCAATAGCGAATTCCGCTCTCAGGCCAAGGAAGTTGAAAATGAGGAAAGTTCTTCTACTCCTGTTAGTATGGCTGCTGCCCGTAGGATTGTTTGCTCAGCCGGGAGACAGCAACCAGCAAGAGACGCTTGTCTTCACGCACGTCACGGTAATTGACGCAACCGGCGCGCCAGCCAAACCCGACATGACGGTGGTGATCAAGGGCCAATTAATCGAGGCATTGGGTAAAACCGGCATATTTACTGTTCCGCAAAATGCGCGGGTAGTGGATGCCACAGGCAAGTTTCTCATACCCGGCCTCTGGGATATGCACGCTCATTTTCAAGAATTAGGCTTGGGGAAGAGCTATCTTGCCCTCTTTATCGCCAATGGAGTAACAGGCGTGCGGGTTATGGCTGGCAGAGAGGAATATCACGAGTGGCGCCAAGAGATTTCGGAGGGGAAACTGATAGGGCCCCGGATGGTAATCGGAAGCTTTGTTGTTGGATTCATGCCGGAAAACCTTCACGACTTGGGTAACGCTGAGGAAGGCCGCCAGCTTGTCAGAGATCTTAAGAAACAAGGTTGGCCGTTCGTGAAGCTCTTGAACCACATATTGCGGGATGTCTATTTTGCCATTGCGGATGAGGCAAAAAAGCAAGGGATTCCGTTTGTCGGCCATGTGCCGCTCTCAGTAACTACGGCAGAAGCTTCCGATGCAGGACAAAGGAGTATAGAACACATTTTAACCGATATTATCCCTGCCTGCTCAACAAGTGACGAATGTGAATTGAAGACAAAATTCCGGGCACTCTGGGACGGCGGATCGCCGGACGCTGTAGGGCTATTGACTAATAGCTCTTACAGCGAGCGGAAAGCAATGGAACTCTTCGCTCGTTTAGTCAAGAACAAGACTTGGGTATGCCCAACACTAATAGCGCAGCACGGATCATTGTCTCAGGATAATGACGACTCAAGGCAGGACCCCAGGCTGAAATACATTCCACTAGGCATAAAAGAATTCTGGAGGAATAATGCAGAAACAGTTCGGCGGACTGACTACGAGAAGTTGTCGAGGATGCAACTTAGAATCGTAGGCGATATGAAGCTTGCGGGTGTAAGGCTTTTAGCTGGAACTGACACTCCCCTACCCTATTGCTTTCCAGGTTTTGCGCTACATGATGAATTGGAATTACTGGTTCGAGCCGGACTATCTCCTATGGAAGCCTTACGCACTGCAACGTACAATGCGGCCAAGTACTTGGGTAAGTTGGATTCGATGGGCACCGTTGAGCGTGGCAAGGTTGCCGATCTGGTTTTGCTGGATGCCAACCCAGTGCAAGACATTAGAAATACCCAAAGAATCGCTGCTGTCGTGGCTGGCGGCAAGATCTTTCAAAGAGCAGCCCTACAGAAGATGCTAGCACAGGTTGAGGCTGAGGTAGGGCATCTCCACTCCGCTGCGGCTAACGGTGAGATTGAGCGAGTCAAATTGTTTATTTCAGCAGGCGCCGATGTCAATGTCAAAAACAGCGAAGGTCTGACTCCACTACACTACGCAGCCTTCAAAGGCCATAAGGATATCGTCGAACTGCTTCTGGCACACGGCGCTGATGTGAATGTTGGTGGAGCAAATTACAACCGGACAGCCTTAGAATTTGCAATGCAAAGCAACCATATGGAGATTGTTCAACTGCTTATTTCCAAAGGTGCTGACATCTCTCCTTTGCATTTTGCCATTTACATAAAGGATGAGGCCAAGGCAAAAAGTCTAATTGAAGGCGGTGCTGATGTGAACAAGCGGACACGGTTCGGAACTCCTCTTCACATAGCGGCTGGTGCTGGTCTCAAGGACATTGCAGAGCTACTCATTGAAAAAGGTGCCGATGTCAATGCAAAGCCCAATTGGGACTGGACACCTCTTCACAGTGCAGCCGAAAAAGGTTACAAGAACATAGTTGAACTTCTGATCACTGAAGGAGCGAACGTCAATGCAAGGGATGGGGGCAGCCAGACTCCACTGTTTTACGCGAAGAAAGAGGGGCACACGGAAATCGTCGAACTGCTCCGCAAACACGGGGCCAAGGAATAGAATTAGAAAGGATAAATTATGAAATCGATTAGACGCAGGACATTTATCAATCGTTCGATTGCGGCGACGGCTGCGCTTGGACTTACTTCTTTTTCATCCGATTCAAACACTTTCGCCGGCCAAGACAGTGCCAAATCGCATCGTCCCAATCCTATTGCCGTCTCGACGTATTCCTTCTGGCAGTTCAGGCGAAACCAGATGATATCCATCGAAAAGTGCATTGAAGAGGCTGCGAGAATGGGCTTTGACGGGGTGGATATCCTGCTCAGGCAGATGGAACGCGAAGACAGAGAAGAAAACGAGCACTGCCGGATTCTCAAGCGCACGGCCTTGATCAATGGCGTCGATCTTTGCTGCATGTCCACACATCAGGGCTTTCTTTCGCCCGACAAAGACAAACGCCGCAAGAACATCGAATTGACGAAACGACAGGTCGAGATCGCCTACAAGTTAGGCATTCCCATCATCCGAATCAATACAGGCACATGGGGGACATCCAAGAATTTCGACGATCTGATGGCGCATCGCGGCATTGAGCCTCCTGTTGACGGCTACACCGAAGACGACGGCTTCAAATGGGTGATCGACAGTATCGAAAAATGCCTGCCCAAAGCCGAGGAGTGCGGCGTCATTCTCGGTCTGGAAAATCACTGGGGTCTGGCCCGTACGCCCGAAGGCTTGCTGAGAATCGTCAACGCGATTGACTCGCCGTGGCTGCAAGTCCTGCTCGATACGGGTAACTTCCTCGAAGATCCCTACGATAAGCTTGAAATGTGCGCCCCGCAGACGGTGCTCATGCAAGCGAAGACCTATTACGGCGGCGGCTTGTGGTACACGCTCGATCTGGATTATCCCCGCATCGCCCGCATCATGAAGAAGCATAATTTCCGGGGTTACATCTCGCTCGAATTCGAAGGCAACGAAAACTACAGAACCGCCATCCCCAAGAGCCTGGCGAGATTACGACAGGCGTTCAGTTAATGTAACCAACCCGACGTCCGGCTATTGTAGGGTGTGCAACTTGTTGCACACGCGGCTTCTAATATAGCGCCATCGGCTCCAGGTCCCTGCTGCGGCGGCGATAAACGGTGACGCCTTTACAACCGAGATGATACGCTTGCTTGAAAGCCTTATCCACCGCAGAGGTTGTTACTTTCTCGCGGAAGTTAATGGTTTTGCTGACCGCCGCATCACAGTTATTTTGAAAAGCGGCCTGCATGTGGATGTGCCATCGCGGGCCGATATCGTAAGCACATTTGAAAATCCTTCGGACATCTTCCGGGATGTCCGTCATTTTCTGGATGCTGCCGGACTTGGCAATGTGCTCGATGAGCGTCTCGCTGTAAAAACCCTCTTTTTCGGCAATTTGTTTGAAAATCGGATTCACTTGCAGCATGTTCGAGCCGTCTAATATTTGACGTCTGAAGACGAGCGAATAAGCCGGTTCGATACTGGCCGAGCAATCCGCGATAATACTAATCGTCCCGGTCGGCGCGATGCATGTAATCGCCGCATTACGGACTTTCTTGTTCCTCTGGGTCCGCCAGATACTACTGTTCCAGTTGGGGAACGGTCCCCGCAGGTTCGCCAGTTCGGCGCTGGCTTTGCGCGCGTTTTCATTGACGAATTTCATCACTTCCGCCCCGAAATCCACGCCCTGCTGGGAATCGTAAGGGATTCCGAGCATAAACAAACAATCAGCAAATCCCATGACACCCAGGCCGATCTTCCGATTGCCGCGCGTCAGTTGGACGGTATCCCTGACTGGGTAATTTCCTACCTCAATGACATTATCCAAAAACCGCACACCCAGTTTCACGGTTTCGCCCAGGGCCGGCCAATCCATGCTCGCCTCCGTTTCGCCGGAGCGCACGAACTTCGTCAGATTGATACTGCCCAGCGTGCAGGCTTCGTAGGGCAGCAAAGGCTGTTCGCCGCAGGGATTGGTTGCTTCAATCGGCCCGAGGGACGGCGTCGGGTTGTCCCGGTTGATGCGGTCGATAAAAACGATGCCGGGCTCGCCCGTCCGATGGGCACATTTGACGATCATCGTCCAGATATCTTTCACCGTGAAGAACTTGTCTGCTCCTTCACCTGGAGGCTCATCATCGCTGAGTCGATGCAAATCGCCAATCGTATAGTCGGCCATGTTCATCTTTTTCGGCACCAGGTACTTTTGGTGCGTCCGCGGATTTTCCACGACGTGCGGAGCCTTCCCGGCTTTCAGCACTTTTTTCATCCAGTCGTGCGAGACTTTGACGGAGATGTTGAAATTCGTAAACGCCTCCAGATTCTGTTTGGCGTGCAGAAATTTCACAATATCCGGATGCTCGACGCTCATCATGCCCATGTTGGCGCCGCGACGAAACGCGCCCTGCTGGATCGCGTTGGTCGTCTCGGAAAAGACGCGCCAGAAGCTAATCGGCCCGGACGTCGTGCCGCCGCTGGAAGCGACGCGGTCGCCGGTCGGTCTTAATTTGTCGAACGAAAATCCCGTTCCGCCGCCCGCCTGCTGGATCAACGCGGTCTGCTTGATTGAATCGAAAATACCTTCGATACTGTCCTCGATGGGCAATACGAAGCAGGCGCTGAGCGTTCCGCGGCGTTGTGCGTTCATAAGGGTCGGCGAATTGGGAAGAAACCTCAACGAGGCCATCAGGTCGTAATACGTCTCGTGCCATTGTCTGAGTTGACGGGTATTGGCGCCGAATTTGGCCTCGGCCCGGGCGATGAGCGAGGCGACCCGTGTGAAAAGTTCCGCCGGGGTTTCGATCACGTTACCGTGTTCGTTCTTGAGCAGATATCGAGCATGGAGGACGTTCACGGCATTCTCGCTGAGTTCGGGCGCCTCTCCCGGGACCGGCCATGTCAGAGAGTTAGCCATGCCTGCTCCCCAAAACAGCAGAAATAATACAGATCGTTCTGCGCTCTATATGAAAAATCTATCGTTTCCTCAGCCATTTAAATCGAAATGCATCCCGTATCTTCTCGTCGAATCGAACGCCCAGGCGCTGGGTACTGGTTCCAAAATCGGCCCGTCGTAAATCATCTACCGTCGGCTTGGCCGATGACTTGCCGAACAGAGACGAAAGTCCAGCGGCAAGAAAACCAAGAAAAGAACCTGTCTTCGTACGAAAACGCATCGTGGCACCTCGCAATTCGTTCGGATTGCCGTTTCTTTGGGGCCGGCTATCTTTGGACCGCCCGTTTCAGGGAGACTAAAAGCTCCTCGCCCGTTCGGCTGATCCACTCGGACGTGCCGAACAACTGGTGCCGGTCCAGAACTTCAACGTCTTGATCGTAGTATCTTTGAACGGCCTCGATCCCCCCTTCCGCGGCGCCGCTCGTCTTATACTCGCCATCCAGCAGCCACGAACTGATCGAATCGTTATACTCAGCCGGGTAAATCATCGCGACGACGTATTTTTCATCGTCGTACTTTCCCAGATGCACCTTCGCCCGACACGGCGGAGCGGTCCTCACGGCCAGGCTAACCAGTGCCTTGAAATCCCGTCGGGCGGTTTCCAGATCGCCCGAATAGAAAAACATCCCGGCCTCAAGCTCAAACGTCTGCGCCGGGACACCCTTGATTTCGAGCTTACCATCGGGATACGCCCGATGGATCCGGTACACCTTGCCGTCCCTGTGCTTTTCGCTCTCCAAAAGCTCGGCCACCTCTTCGGCCGTAAAACCCACACCGACGTGATCGCCAAAATCGAAAATATACAGGCCAACATACTTATCAGTTTTTTGTAATTCCGGTAATTTCATAATTCGATATTATAACAGTGGACAATAGGGCTTGCACTTGTTTTTTGGCGATTCCTGTTTCACCCGGTAATTGGTTGATCTCCTATAACATGGCACAATTGAAAGGAAAAATATTATTTTTGAAAAACGATCATAATTGAGTTGACATATATGCATAAATAATGCATACTTATATGTATGAGAACGACACTTAATATCGATGATGAAATGCTCGACAAGGCCTCAAAACTAACAGGCATAAAAGAAAAAACATCTTTAGTCAGACTCGGTTTACAGGCCCTGATCGCCCAGGAAAGCAGCCGAAGGCTCTCTAAGCTGGCGGGCACAGAAAAAAAGCTTCGTCCTATTCCGCGAAGACGTACAAAGATTAAATAATGATCCTTGTCGATACATCAGTTTGGATTTCTCACTTAAGATATGGCAATTCCAGCTTACAAACGCTTCTACAGGATGGAAGAGTTGTGAGCCACCCTTTTATTATCGGCGAATTGGCCTGTGGGAACATTCAAAACAGGACGGAAATCCTTTCTTTGATGCAGTCCCTTCCAATGCTTGATGTCGTTGAACACGAGGAATTGCTCCCGTTTATCGAACATCACGCACTGATGGGAACGGGACTTGGCTTTGTGGATGTCCATCTTATGGCTTCCGCGGTACTTGCCGGTATTCCATTATGGACCCAAGACAAAAATCTGAAGCAGGCTTGCTCCCGGCTAAACATTGATTTTCCAACACATTAAACAGAAGATTCTGTGAAACACTCAAACCACCGTCTAATGGTTAACCCGTAGCCTTGCGAAGCGGCGCTTTCCGACCTGAATGGTCATTCCTTCCGCAGGGGTGATCTGAGCATTCGGATCGTTTGTTTTGTTTCCATCAATCGTCACGGCGGATTGTGCGCACATCCGTTTCGCCTCGCCGCCGGTTTTGACGAGCTTGCAGGCAAGAAGCAATTGCTTGACCGAAATGGCATCGGCCGGCAAGGTAAATTCCGGTATTTCATCCGGCAACCGGCCCTGGGCGAAAACCTTGTCAAATTCCTTTGCGGCGGCTTCAGCGGCGGCTTCGTTATAAAACTGGCTTACAATCGTCTTGCCTAACAGCACCTTGGCTTCTTTAGGGTGCGTTTTTGCCGGATCGACAAAAGCAGTGATTTCCTCAGTAGGTAAATCGGTCAGGAGCGTGAAATAGTTTTCCATCATTTCATCGGAAATACTCATGACCTTACCGAACATGTCCTTCGGTTCGTCCATGACGCCGATATAGTTCCCTTTGGACTTGCTCATCTTCTCATGGCCGTCCAGGCCGACGAGAATCGGCATTGTAATGACAATCTGCGGCGGCTGGTCGAATCCCTTCTGGATATCCCTGCCGACGAGGTTGTTAAAGGTCTGGTCCGTCCCGCCAAGCTCGACGTCGCTTTGGATCATCACCGAATCGTAGCCCTGCATCAAAGGGTACAGAAATTCGTGCGTGTAAACGTCCACCTCGGCCTGCAAGCGTTTCTTGAACGTATCCCGCTGGAGCATTTGGGCGACCGTTTTCATCGCGGCGATACGGATCAGCTCGATTAAGGTGAGCTTTTCCAGCCATTCCCCGTTGTATCGAACTTCAAGTTTATCCTCTGACGTATCGAGGATTTTTCCGGCTTGCTCGAAGTAGGTTTTGGCGTTTTGCTCGATCTGCTCGGATGAGAGGATCGGGCGGGTCGAGTTTTGTCCGGTCGGATCACCGATCCGGGCCGTATAATCCCCGATGATGAGAACCGCCCGGTGGCCGAGGTCCTGGAACTGGCGCATTTTCCGTAAGACGACCGTATGGCCGAGATGGATATCGGGACTGGTCGGATCCAGACCCAATTTAACGCGTAATTGTCTGCCGGTCTTCGCCGCTTCTGTTAGCTTCTGCGCCAATTCAGTCTCGGTAAAGACTTCTACCGTGCCACGTTTCAATAACTGGATTTGCTCTGTAATTGTCTCTGCCATACATCTGGTCCCATCGTGATTCTAAGCTCAATGACTCTCTTTAGGGACCGGGATTATAATAGACATGCGTTCGTTAGGCAAGAATCACCCGTAAAGGCCGCCTTTAAATCTTCATGGGGTCAAGACGCAGGCGTGTACGGGCGCATAAAAAAGCCGCTCCAGGATGAGCGACGAAAAAGGGTTCAAGAATCAAAGGATTTCAACACAAAGCAATATAACTCGCGATAGTTAAGAACAATATTCGTCTCTTGTTAAAAACAAAAGGAAGCCAGACGTCGTAATAAAACTTTTCCATTGGGCCTCTCAGAATATAATCCGGTTCACGTTCTCTTCCAATCACTATGCTATTATCATACCCGAAACAGGAATAAAAAGCAAGAAAAATCACCCTGCCACACACGCAAACCATTTATATAAATGGGCTTACAACTTCACGGAGGGCATTATTTTACCGAAAAAACGAACTTCATTTCGTTCGCCAACGTACATTTAATGCCCCTCGACTCAGAATGGAAGCGATTAACAAATGAATAAATGAGGTGAACCGTTTGCCGGATTTGCTTGACCGTGTGAACGGGAGAAGCTATATTGACCCGCTTAGCGTTCGCGTCAAATCGTTTTTGACGGGCTTGTATCGTTGACAAGAGAAATCAGATCGCGGTATAATATCGTGATTGATATAAGGAGACAGACATGACTGACTATATGCACTATCTGGCCTTTTGGACACCGGGGCCTTTCGAGCTTATCATCATTCTTGTGATCGCGGTTCTTTTGTTCGGTCGGCGGCTGCCGGAGATTGCCCGCGGCCTGGGCAAGAGCATGACCGAGTTCAAGAAGGGCATCCACGAAGTCGAGGAAACCAAGGACGAACTGGTTAATGATGTCAGGAAAATCGGCGACGATGTGGTTGAAGAAACGAACAAGGCCGCCGGTCTTGACGAGCCGGAAGATGTGATGAGCTAACGCACCCCAGTCCCCAAACCTCACGGACTCCCCCGTCTGTCATATGGGCAAAGAAAAAAAGACGAAAAAGAAAAAAGAACCGCAAGATCCTCTCGATAGCACCATGAGCCTGGGCGACCATTTGGAGGAGTTGCGCACGCGCTTGATCCTCGCGATTACCGGTCTGCTCATTGGCACGGGCATTTCTCTGGCGTTCGGCACGCAGATTATCAAATTCATCGAAAGACCGTATAACAAAGTGTATCGGGAACGAGAAGCCAAACTCCAGGAAAAGGAACGCGAAAAGGCCATAACGCTCGTAGAAGATCTCCTCACTGATATCCGCCAGAGATTAGCCGCCGACCCGAACACCCCCGAGATAGAGCCGAAAACGGAGGCATTCGTATCCAGATTTTGTACGGAAACCTTTATGGCGTTGTTCAGCGATCCGAATTACAGCGAGATACAACCGTCGGGCGTTCAGAGAGATGTCGGCCCTCCCCTGTTAATCCTGAGCCCGGCCGCCGGCATTATCAGTTACATCAAAATCGCTTTAATCACCGGCCTGCTTATATCGTCTCCCTGGGTCTTCTATCAGATATGGATGTTCGTCGCCGCGGGGCTGTACGCCCATGAGAAAAAATACGTCCATACCGCCGTCCCTTTTTCTGCAGCGCTGTTCGTTACAGGGGCTTTGTTTTTCATATTCGTTGTGGCCCCGCTTACACTGAAGTTCCTTGTCAAGTTCAATGAAGGTGTTCTCGGGGCCCGGTCCAACTTTACGTTTGCCGACTATATCTCATTTGTCACCATGCTGATGCTGGTTTTCGGCATCGCATTTCAGACCCCGATCGCCATTTTCTTTCTTAACCGGACGGGTCTCGTCTCAATCCAGGCCCTGCGCAAATCAAGAAAGTTCGTTCTTCTGGGTATCTTTGTCGCCGCCGCGATGGCCACTCCCCCGGACGTGATCTCTCAAGTCACTCTCGGAATCCCTATCTATATTCTGTTCGAACTGGGCATCCTGCTAAGTGTGTTTTCGGAACGAAGGAAAAAATCACAAGAGGAAACGGCTTAAAGGCGCCTCGGACTGAACGGATACGCTTTATTGACCCGTGCGCTTAACCTGGTAATAGTAGGTTGCATACCGGCCGTCGATGGAAAACGTATTACCGGTGCGCTCGACCTGCCGCGCCGTCGGCACGCCATACACATCGACGACATTCACCGACGTGAGCGAATCCCCTTTGAATGTGAGCGTGGCCTGTACGGGTTCGAGATATAAAGGCGGTCCGCCGGTCTCGATCAGTTCTGTCCCATCATCCGAGTAAACAGCGCCGTGCTGCTTATCCCGGGCCATCGCCGTGATAAGAATATGCCCGGACTCGATCAAAGGGCGATTATCCAACGGTGTGAACAACAAGCTCACGAACGGCGTGGGGCCCATCTGTATCGCCACACCGGGCAAGTCAAAGGTCCGCCCCGCCGCGAAACCAACGATCCCCTGAGTTTTCTCGGAATGAATTGTGACAACCTTATGGCCATAGTCCCAGGTCAGTTGCCCTGTATGGCTCCGAATCACCTTAGCCCTTTGGTCCCAATAAGATGAAACGTCCCCGATATACGAGGATTCCGGGCTATTTTCGATCTTCAATGTGACACGCCCGATCGCCAATGCTTCGACGGGAGTATCGCCATGAGCCAGCAGTTCGTTCTCATCGTAACCCGTTTGACCATATTGCTGATCGAGCGCATCCACGCCGGCGAAGATTTCGGCCGTCACCAATCGTCGTGCAGAGATGATATCGCCTTCCTCGAAGTGATGGTTGTAAATGGCGAAGCTCAAAGCCGGAAACTGACCGATATAGTGCGGCGTACACGTGACATAGCTTCTCATGCCGGGCCAGCCGTTACCCATGTAGGAGCGCGACGCGGCGAAATGAAATGACGCATCCCACCCTTGCAGTCCCATCCCGTAGAACGCGAACAACGGTGCGATCTCGGGTTTCCATTGATTGGGCGGTTTTTGCGTCCACTCGGTCATAAGGAACGGTTTATCCTCGACTTGCCAGAAACCGCTGGAAAGAATACCCCGACCGGCTTTGTTCAGATGCGTACCGTTGCTGACCGAACCGGTGGTGATCGAGTGTCCACCCGCCCCGCCGCCGAAGTAATTATGCCGATCGATGGCATCCATCACACCATCGGCCCAGAGGTTCGCCGCAGACGCCGCCGGACCGCCCGCCTTCCACGCCGTGGCGACTGTCACGGCCTTGTATCCAAGCTCGCGCAGACGCAATTGACGCCGCTCGTAGAAATCCCTTTGAAGCCCGGCCAGGAAACGAATGAAATCCCCCATGCGCTTTCTTTCGCTATGCTTATTCCAGCGGGGACCGTCCGCCTCCATCTCCCAGGCGGCATACATCTTCATCCTCGGATTATTAACCGAGTCGCCGGACCTTCTGCCGGCGCCCCATGCAATCGCCAGATTCCTGTCATCTCCATAGCGATCTTTCACCCAGTTCATCCACATCCCGCCGAGGATCGCCGCATGAAGATCGAGATTTCCGTTATCGTAGTCCGCCAGGTTGTTCAGTGGCGCGTGCCAGAAAATGCAATCCTCATTATGCACTTCTATAATGGCCAGGGCGGGATCGTCTTTGTATGCTAAACCGGTATAGGGATTGACGTGCTCCAGGAGCGTTCGCTCCCACAGCCACTGGGCATCCTGGAGCTCTTTCATTATATTCACGACGCCCGACGTACTCTTTCCCGCCCCCCTGTCCGGCAGCTCATCGTACAAATCCGCCGGATAGCCATCATCCGACGTGATGACGTGAGGATAGAACAGCGACCACGTCATATAAACGCCATGTTCTTTAAGGATCGAGAACCATCGGTCCCATGTGTCCAATTTCTCCTCATCGAAGATTCGTTTGCCTCGGGAACCGGATTGTAAAACGCCCAGCACACTTTGGACCGGATGCTGGCGTACCATATTGATGCCGTGCTTAACATAGAAACGGGCCTGACGCTGTTGCGATTCGACCGTCTCCGTCATCGACGCGTCAACGCCCCAGAACTTCACGGGCGTTCCATCTTCAAAAACGAAATCCTTGCCCATCCGCCTGAGAAATCCGTGCCGACCAGCCGGTTTATCGATCAAGCCGATCATATCGATGATCGATTCGGGTGAATACGCATCAGGCCCGGCGACGAGCATGAACCAATCGCCCCGTCCGGGCGCACGGAGATTGGGATTGGGCCGAACAACGCCGGTCGGCGCCCAGGGAAAGTTCGTGAAAGCCATCACATCAATACCGCCGTGGCCTTCTTTGTCCGCCCCATCGCGGTCCGAAATACGCACCCTCACCCTATGGGATCCACGCGACAGGTCGATCGTGGCTCCGAAGGTCCAGGCGATAAAGCGAATATCGACGCCGGGATCAATCAGGTCAACCCGATTCGTGACGTACGATAAGTCGATCTCCCGCCAGGGACCGTGATCGATGCTGTAACGATAATCGGCGCCGCCGTTGCTGTTGCGGAACGGATTCAGGCGAATCCACCATGCATAGCTTCCGCCTTCGGCAATTCGAAAGACATATTCGGCCACTCCCGAATCGGGGTGATTGTTGCTCGTATAGTGTGAATGCCAATCGCCCTCGGACACACCGGGCTCACCCGGCGATAAAAGGTCTTTGACGACCTTGCTATTGTGATACCATGCGCCCGCCCCCGATTTCTCAACAAAGGTGGACGCGGTATAATCTTCTCCCTCGATCCATATCGCTTCGTTCGCCAAAGCAGACAGTGAAAAAAGAGCCAATACCAGAAATCCGATGATGACAAATCCAAACGAGAGTATCTTCTTGTTCATTATTGTGATTCCTATTCGAAAGCTGAGCCACCAACCCACCCATTTTTTGGAATCGCTTTAGTATCGCGACACGCCGACATAATCAAACGGGGCCTGTATCGAGTTCACACGATACAAGCCCCGTTATTCTACAACATGAAACCGCCAGTCACAAGGTCCCAGGGACTAATCCGGAATCAATTACGGCGCCGGCGGATACAGCCGGACGTCGTCAATATACATCGTTCCCGA
>Ga0180432_10002254_pt1 | contig 29086 bp, 25 predicted proteins | sample SS_ome_10_FD_132414 | JGI IMG/M metagenome (GOLD analysis project Ga0180432, IMG submission 132414) | Hypersaline lake sediment archaeal communities from the Salton Sea, California, USA - SS_1_MS_2 metaG | ecosystem: Environmental > Aquatic > Non-marine Saline and Alkaline > Hypersaline >... | reverse complement strand
AATTTATTAATTATCTAATTTATTAATAGATTAATTTGAATATAAAAAAGATTCTATCCCCGGTTTTGTTAATAGTCTTAGTTCTTTTTACATTTATTTTTGCAGCAGGATTTGGATACTTTGCTTATCAATATTTTGAGAAAAAATCGGAAAATGAATTGAACGAGGTTAAAATTGAAGATTTGGAAGAAGAAAATGGTGAATTAAAGGCAAAAGCAGAAAAAGTAAAAACTTATAATGATGTTTTGGAATATTTTTTTATTCTCGCATCTACTATAGACGATGAGCCAACAGAAGAGCAAAAAGGAGAGATGATTGAATTAACCAGTGCAACAGAAGATGAGGATTTGATAAGTATAGTAAATAGTTGTATTGAGAAGGATTCTTTAGATGAAAATGATTTCTACAGTATGCTGAATATTATTATTAATGGTATCTCAGAGAATACTAATTAATGAGAAATGAAATTAAGACTATTAAAAAATAAAATTAAAAAACGATTAAAGAAAGATAAGTTACTGGTAGTTATTTCTTCAATAGTTTCTATACTTATTATCGGCTTATTAGTTTTTATTTTTATTATAAATAAGGACAGGAAAAATAAAGAAGCTGTAAATCAAATATCTGAATATGAAGATTATAGGAATGGAGAAGATTTAGATACAGATTCTAATGGGGAAGAAGAGCCAGAAGATGAGGGAGAAACAGAGGAAGACTCTTCTGAAGATTCAGGAGAGTCAAGTGATACAGGAGAAGGTCAGAATCAAGGGTCAGAAACAGATTCAGTGTCTGACCAAACTCAAACACCAAATCCGGAACCAAATCCGGAACCAGAACCAGAACCAGAACCTGAACCTGAACCTGAACCAGAGTACCCAAGTGCTGTCGTTGCTTTTTATTCAGATAATCAATCTGATTCTGATGAAGATGATGTAAGACATCAAAAGGTTGTGAATTATATATTAAGTACAGGAGCCAATCCAGTTTTTCATGCGGGAGATTTAATGGAAGATGGAACACAAGATAGTTTAGATAGATTTAATAATGTTACAGTAACATTGAGGGCTACAAGAACTTTTTATGCTGCACTTGGGAATAATGATAGAAAAGTGGGCGATCTCTCTACTCCTTCGCAGTTATTCCTGGATAATTTTGTTTTTCCTAATAATGAAAGATGGTATTCAGTAAATTATGGAAATCTACATATGGTCATACTAGATAGTGCTTTTGCATCAGGAAGTCAAACGCAGTTGAATTGGCTAGCAAATGATCTTCAGAGTAGTGCTTCACAGTCTAGAATAACGGGGGTTATGTTTCACCATCCAACTTTTGCAAGTACCATATCGCAGCAGTTAATCGACTATGGGGTGGATTTTGTTATCAGCGGTCATTATCATTCATATCAGCATTCAGTTTCAAATAGTATTCATTACTTTGTATTAAGTGGACAAACATCTTTGGGATATATGATTGGCAAGGTCTATTCTGATGAAATGCATATTACCAGCTATAATAGTAATAATGGGGTAGTTGAGATTATTGAGTTTAATGAAAGGTAAAGTAACTAAATTGAACTGAAAATTAAGCTGTTCTACACATCACGAATTTGGTTTTGTCATTTCAGTAATTAATTGATGTAAAATTATACAATCACCTAGGCACGAATCTCCTTGCTGTGTAGCTTTTTCTAAGATTAATTCTGCTGTCTCATGAATAACTTGAAGCTTTAAATCAACATCTCTATGCTTGGGGTCGGTGTTTAGATGATCATACAAAGCTACCAATTGCAATGCAGCTGTTTGTTTATATTTTAAAGAAGTCATTATAGAGTGATGTGAAAGAATTCCATATGTATCTTCCAAACATCTTTGTAGTTCTTGGGCGGTTAAGATATTTTTATTTCCTATTGCCTGATGTAAAAGTGATCTATCATGTATTCTCCTTTCATCTGGAGCGAATACAGTAACGGCTATTTTTATAAAACGGCTAAGTGAATTTAACTGATCTGAGACTTGTTCTCCGCTTATGTTAGCTTATCTCAATAAATAACATTTGATATATATTTTAATAAATTGATTTGCACAAAGCAAGATGGTGTTGTTTTTAGAATTTCTAATGTAAAATCATTAGAAGTATTTATTTCCCTTTATGACCTTCCTACGTAGTTAATTAATTATGATCAACATGAACCAATTGCCTTTGGCGATATGGTTTATGGTGACGCTACCGGGAATCGAACCCGGATTGCCGGGTTGAAAACCCGGTGTCCTAACCGTTAGACGATAGCGCCAAGATCTGCGGGATCCTCGCAACTGTATCCATTCGCCTAAGGCTTATGGATATTTGCGGGAAAAACACAGTGTCTTAACCGTTAGACGATGGGACCTTATTTTTGTAATGAACAAAAACTTTCATTAGATTATACAGTGTAAATATTTTTCAGACAAGATTTGAGATAGAAGAATTACTTATAAAAAGGCATTTTTTCTTGACAAATATATGATTGTGAATTAATATTTTTGTAACTAAATTTAAGGGTTTACTGCCTTTATGTATCTACGTAAATGTTTGAGAAAAAATATTATAAGAATACCTTTATTAATGGTATTAATTATATCTCTAAGCTATATATCCTTTAAAATATTTAGTCAAGAAGCACAAGCAGACCCTTCTTCTACTTCTGTTACTATAGATAATGAAGGTCCATCATTTACTGTTGATCCAGCAGAGAGCGTAGCTTCTACTTCAACAAATCCGACTAATGTAGGAAGTAATGTAACTTTTCAAGCAACAGCTACTGATCCAAACTCAGATGACTGGGTATTATTAGTTTGTAACAATGGGAGTACTCCCGTTTATACTGGGTCTACACCAGAATGTAATGGAGGAAGTGGTAATAGATGGTGTAGATCAGGATCTTCAGTCGCTAGTGGAAATCAAAATACATGTGATTATACTACTCAGGCAGGAGATTCAGAGTCTAATGCATGGTATGCTTTTGCTTGCGATGATGTAACTGGAGGTTCATGTTCCTCAGCTGATCAAGGAACTGGAGATAGCGGATCTCCTTTTGAGGTAAATCATGCTCCATCATTCTCATCTGCAAGTGGTAATTCGGCTGATCCCGGTGGAACTATAACTGTATCCTCAACAGCATCAGATTCTGATACTAGTGGTTCAGCGGATCAGGTTAAATTAGTTGTATGTGCTGATACTAATGGTGCGACATACTCAGGTTGTAGTGGTACTCAATTATGCGTATCTTCTGATTCAGCATCTGATCCATCATGTAATTTTTCTTTAGATGCGGTAGAACAAGATGGTAGTCATAATTTATATGCATATATTTTCGATAGTCACGAATTTGCATCAGCAAGTAATTACATTACAGATTCATATACTGTAAACAATGTATCTCCTAGTGTTTCTGGGGTTACCTTAAATAGTGGGTCAAATATTTCATTAACTGAATCAACAACTACAAATGTAGTTATAACTGGAACAGTCACAGATAATAATTCGTGTCAGGATTTAGATACTGTCACAACAAGTTTATATAGATCAGCAGTAACGTTTGCGAGTTGCGATGATAATTCTGAAGATGATGATGATTCATGTTATGCAGTTGTATCATGTAATGTTGTAGGTTCTGGTAATACTTGTGATAGTGATAGTGATGCTTCAGCTGATTATACATGTACAGTAGCAGTTCAGTTCCATGCTGATACTACTGCTGGAGCAGGAAGCTCAGATTCTCCATGGTATGATCAAACTTGGCTAAGTACTATAAAAGCGACTGATGATAGTGCATCAACTGATGATACAGAAGTAGGAAGCGGGGTTGAGCTAAATGATTGTCTAGCTTTGACTGTAACTTCATCAATAGGATATGGAAATATGTCAGCAGGAACTGATTCTGGATCCTCCAATCAGACTACTGTAGTAACAGCTAGTGGGAATGTGCCACTTGATACTGATTTATCAGGAACAGCTATGACTCAAGGAGGATGTGCTTATGATATACCAGTTGGAAATCAGGAACATAGTTTTACAACATTTACTTATGGTGCTGGTACTGATTTAACCTCTACACCAACAGAGTATCAATTAAATTGTGTCAAAACTTATTATAATGGGGGTAAAATTGATGGAACCCAGAATATATACTGGGGAATAGAAATACCTTCAACAATTTGTTCAGGTTTATTTGAGGGAGAAGATACAGTTACAGCTGTTAAAGGTGATGTCGGTGATTGGGGACCAGGTGGTTCATAAAACTAGTTTTTATATTACATTCAAATTGGGTTGTTTTAGTTGAATTAGCTTTTTATCGTTTATGAATGATTTAATTAATAAAAAAATTTGGATCCTAAAAACAGTTTTAATTATCTTTATAATTTTTTCTTGGTTTAATTTGAGATCTTATATTGAAGCATCTGAAATAAGTATTGGGGTTTCCCCTTCTTCATTTAGTAATGATTCTCTAATGCCGGGGTCGTATTATGAACAGGAAATTATTATTTCAAGGGCTAATCCAGATACAGATGCAAAAGCTGTAATTGAAATTGAAGAATGTAGTGTTGAGAATTGGATATCATTTGATCCTGGATCGGAAATAGAGTTACCAAAGAATGAACAAAGAGTTACAGCGAAGATAAAAGTAGATGTCCCAGAATATGCTGACTTAGGAAGTTATAATGGTTATTTAAGAATTAAATTAGTTAGAGAAGAGAGTGATGGACAAGTTACTTTAGTACCTGCAGTAAGAATGGATATTGATATGAAGGTTACAAATGTGGAGGTTGTCGACCTTGAAGTAAAAATGGTGAATATTGAAGATTTTGCGGAAGGACAGACTATGATTGTAATGTTAAGAATTCTTAATAAAGGAAATGTTAGTTCTTCATTATCTAAAGTTAAGGTTGATATTTTAGATTTAGATGAGAATAAAATAGTTAGTATAGAAAAAGATGAAATAGATCCTGTTGCTCCTTTTACACTTGATGATATTGATGTTGAATATGATAACGTAGATCTGGATATCGGGGAGTATTTCGCAGATGTTTTTGCTTATAATGATAGCTGTATTTATGAAGATAGAGTAGCTTTTAAAGTTATTAAAGGGGATGGAAGTATTGCGGAAGATAGTGATAGAGAAATATATTCTGGTGACGGCACCGAAATAACAGATAGAGGTAGTAATAAGTTATTAAGTAAAATTTTAATAAGTAGTGGTGTAATAATAGTCTGTATTCTATTAGTTGGGGTAATAGTTTTCATTATAAAAGAAATAAAAGAGAGAGATGAAGTTAATAAGAAATATAAAAAAAGAGAAAAATGAAATTTAAAATTTCTTATAAATATATAGCAATACTAGTTTTAATTATATTTTTTATACCATTTATGTTTTTATCTCCTGCTGTAGAAAAGTCTGAGGCTGCAGCAGTGAGCTGGAATGGTGATGGAGACGGATCAACATGGGAGGATGGTGATAATTGGAATAGTGATTCACAGCCGGGTGCGGATGATGATGTAACAATCGATTTAAGTGTTACTGTTAATATTAATGGAAGCACAACTATTAACTCTTTGACTTTAGGTGGTTCGAATTCACCTACATTAAACTTTGATTATGATGCAATAACAGATGGAGCTTTAATAATTGATGATGGTGATTTGACTATTAATTCAGGTGCTGATATTACACATACAGCTGGTACCTCTACGGTTGGAGGAACTATATATATTGATATTCAATCTGGTGATGCAGATATAGTGGGTACTATCAATGTAGATGAAAAGGGTTATGCTTCTTCAGAAGGTACAGGGCAGGGAGGAAACAGCAGTAGTGGTTCAGGAGGAGCTGGGTATGGGGGAGAAGGTGGAGAGGGAGTTGGTTCTGGAGGAGTGACTTATGGAAGTATAACAGCACCAGAAGATCTGGGGAGTGGTGGTGGAAAAGGATGGACAGCTGGTGGTGCGGGAGGAGGTGCTGTAAAATTAAATATATCTTCAGGGACAATTGATATTGATGGTAGTATCACATCTAATGGGGGTGATGCTGCTTATGATAGAGATGGCGGAGGAAGTGGAGGTTCTATTTATATTATTACAAATGTTTTAGATGGAACCGGAAGTGTAACTTCTAATGGAGGTTTAGGTAGTACAAAATATGAATCAGCAGGAGGAGGGGGAGGAAGAGTATCTTTAGTTTATAAAACGGATAGCTCAAGTTTAACAGTAACAGCTTATGGTAAGATTGGAAAAACGTATAGATTTGGAGGGGCAGGAACTATTTATAAAAAAGATACGGATGATACATATGGTGACTTAATTGTGGATAATAATGATTTGAACTGGTCAACAGATTTTTATTATGGAAGGACGCCTTTGGGATCAGGGGTAACTTATGATGATATTACTATATCGAATTATGGAAATTTAGAAATAACAGCGACTAGTAATGAGACATATAGTTCATTAACGTGGAATAATGAAGGAATAATAACTGATAGTGGAGGGACATTCAGTATAGTAAGTGGTGGAGGAAGTATAACAGTACCATCAACAGCGATACTTTTTGCAAACACAACGAGGACATTTTCATCAATGTCAATTAATGGTACTGTGACGCATTCAAATAATGAGACGAGTGAGACATATAAAATTGATGTAACTGTAAGTGGGAATCTTACAGTTAGCGGAACAGGAGAGATAAATGTAGACGAAAGAGGATATATATATGAAGAAGGTACAGGTGCGGGGAGTGGAAGCAGTAGTGGTTCAGGAGGTGCTGGTTATGGTGGAGAAGGTGGATCATCAGCAGTATCTGGAGGGGTAACGTATGGGAGTGTAACAGCGCCGGAAGATTTGGGAAGTGGAGGAGGAAAAGGATGGACTGCAGGTGGTTCAGGAGGAGGTGCTATAAAATTAAATGTAACAGGTACTACAAATATAGGAGGTACAATTTCTTCTGATGGTGGAGATTACGGTGAAGTTCATAAAGATGGAGGAGGAAGTGGGGGTTCTATTTATATAACAACAGGTACGTTAAGTGGGTCTGGTACAATAACAGCAGATGGAGGTCAAGGAGGAGATAAATCAGGAGGAGGTGGAGGAGGAAGAATTGCCATGATTTATACAACAGATAGCTCAAGTTTAACATTGACTGCTTATGGAGGAACAGGGATGACTGATAGATTTGGAGGAGCAGGGACAATATATACAAAAGATACAGGTGAGAGTTATGGTGACTTACTAATAGATAATAATGATGAAAATGGGACAACAGATATATATTATGGGAGAACACCATTAGGATCAGGATTGACATATGATGAGATAACTGTATCGAATTATGGGGATCTGGAGATAACAGGGACATGTAATGCGACATACAGTACATTAACATGGAGTAATGAAGGAATAATAACTGATAGTGGAGGGACATTCAGTATAGTAAGTGGTGGAGGAAGTATAACAGTACCATCAACAGCGATACTTTTTGCAAACACAACAAGGACATTTTCTTCAATGACAGTTAATGGTACTGTGACGCATTCAAATAATGAGACGAGTGAGACATATAAAATTAATATAACTGTAAGTGGGAATCTTACAGTTAGCGGAACAGGAGAGATAAATGTAGACGAAAAAGGTTATATATCTGAGCAAGGGATAGGTGCTGGAGGCGGAAATTATAGTGGCTCAGGGGGAGGTGGTTATGGAGGAGTTGGAGGAGATGGAGGCGGGGCAAGCGGAGGAATAACATACGGTTCTGAAACAGCGCCAAATAATATAGGAAGTGGAGGAGGAGAAGGATGGAGTGCAGGAGGATCAGGAGGTGGTGCTATTATTTTGAGTGTAACTGGTACTACGGATGTGGATGGTTCTATTTCTTCGATTGGGGGAGATTATAGTGATAGAAAAGACGGTGGAGGAAGTGGAGGCTCAATTTATATAACTACAGGAACTATAGATGGTACAGGGACAATTGAGGCTGGAGGAGGAACTGGAGGAAGTCAATCAGGTGGAGGAGGTGGTGGAAGAATTGCTATAATATATACTACAAATAATTGGGCTGGAAATACTTTGAGTAGCGCTGTAGCTACACCCGGTGGAACAGGTGGAAATGATAATGGAGATAATGGAACAGTGTATTTAGCTGGTTCGAATAGCCCTCCAGTTGCTTCAAGTGTTTCAATTGATAGCGGAGCATCTGATATTGATCTTACTGAAAATACAACAACTGAGGTTGTATGTGCTGCAACAGTAACAGATACAGATGGTTATGTTGATATACTTTCTGTTGAGGCTAAATTATATAGGACTAGTGTAGGGCATTCAGCTTCTGATGATAATAATAATCACTATACTCTTAGCGGTGATACAGAGTGTGTCCCTTCAAATGGAGGTGGTGATACCGAAGATTATACATGTACATTTGATGTATATTTTCATGCAGATCCAACAGATAGTGGATCTATATATGAAACAGATGACTGGACTTGCCGAGTTATGCCATCAGATAGTGATGGTGAGGGGACTGCAGATACGGATACCATAGAGATAAATACTTTGATAGCACTTAGTGTTTCTTCTTCAATTGATTACGGCAACTTACAGCAGGGAGAGGATACTGGAAGTAGTAATCAAACTACAGTTGTAACAAATACTGGTAATGCAATCATTGATTTAGAGGTTTCGGGGAATGGGAGTAGTATGTGTACTGATTTTCCAACATGCTCTGGGGATGTTTTAGGTGTTACTAACCAAGAATATTCTTTAAGTACATTTAGTTATGGGAGTGGGAGTGATTTATCAACTACTCCTGCAACTATAGATATTACTATACCAAAACCAACGACGTCACCTTCAAATCAAGAAGATAATATGTATTGGGGAATAGGGATTCCTTCAATGCAATCAGGTGGTTTATATGAAGGTGAAAATATTTTTACAGCATTAGATAATAGTTAGCTAGTATAATATCAAATCATCTCAAAACCTCTAGAAGCTACCATTGCTGCATTATCAACACAGTATTCAAGATCAGGATAATAAATATCAAAATTTTCTTTATATGCTATTCTACCTAATTTATCGCGAAGACGTGAATTGGCACTGACTCCTCCTGCCATAGTGATTATATTTACTTTGAGCTGTTTTGCAGCATTTACTGTTTTTGATATTAAAACGTCTACAACTGCTTCTTGGAATGATGCTGCAATATCTGATTTCCAATTATTGCAAAGCTCGCTATATAAATCTTTTTGTTCAGAGTATCTATTGCATTCTTTTTGAATAGTAGAAACTTTTTTCTTTACTGCTGTTTTTAGACCTGAAAAGCTAAAGTCATAATTGTTACTTTTTATCATAGGTCTAGGAAAGTCATATGTTGATTCATTTCCTAATCTTGAGATTTTATTAATTACAGGTCCTCCTGGATATCCTAGGTCAAGTAGTCTAGCTATTTTATCAAAGGCTTCACCTGCAGCATCATCTCTTGTTTTACCTATTATTTTAGTTTGTGAAGAGTTAGTTACTAAGCGTATTTCAGTATGACCTCCAGAAACCAGAAGACATAAGTAGGGATATTTTATTTTTTTTAATTCTTTTTTGTTTTTTGCGAGCCAAATACCACTTATATGGGCTTCTAAGTGGTTGACTTCTATTAGAGGCAAATTATTGGAAAGTGCTAAACCTGATGCGAATCCGTATCCAACAGTTAATGCAGGAGGAAGACCGGGTTCTTTGGATACAGCTATTGCTTTCAGTTCATTTATTTTGGTATTAGATTTTTTAAATGCTTCTTTTGTTACAACTGGAAGGAGTTCTAGATGTTTTCTAGACGCAACTTCTGGTACGACACCTCCATATTTACTATGTAATTTTGCTTGTGAAGCAACAATATTTGAAAGAACAATTCTTTTATCTTGAACTACTGCAGTAGATGTTTCATCACATGTTGTTTCTATACCTAATATTTTAGTCATTATTTAATTAATAAATATTTTTGAATTATAACATAAAATATTACTTCGATCTGGGAAGTTATATGACAATATTATTAAGAAAAATTATATTTTATAAGCTTCGAATATTCTATAAATTAGATTTTTCCACAAATATTTTTTAGCTTCTTTTTTTGCATTTATTCCTTTTTGTTTTCGAATCCTAGAATTTTTCAATAAATTATTTATATTAATCATCCATCCCCATTGATCTTGGGGATCTAAAAGAATTCCAAAATTTTCTTTGACAATATCTGATGGACCTCCTACATTAGTTGTTATAACAGGGACACCTTGAGCCATTGATTCAAGAAGCACTACACCAAAAGCTTCATGTTTACTGGGATATAGAAATAAATCTGCTGTTGCATATGCATTTATTGTGTTTTCATGTTTTATAGGGCCTGTAAATATTACATTTACAGAAGATTTATATAGTTTTTTATATTTTGCTGAGGCATTATCATCTGGTCCTGCAAATATGAAAAGTGTATTTGATAATTGTTTTACTGCTATTTCTAAGTTTTCTAGACCCTTAACACTATTCAATCTACCTAGAAAAAGGACAGTATATTTGTATTTATCTATTGGAATTTTAAAATTTTTAATGAATGCTTGTTTATTACCTTTTATAAAAGCAGATTTGGTTATTCCGTTTGGGATAACAATTATTCTATCTTTTTTAATATTAAACTTTTTTAAGTAAGGGATTTCAGAAGGTGTCAGGCATATTACCTTATCAATGAAGCCAGAAAATATTTTTCCAAAAGTTAAATCATGCAGTTTTACAAAAAACTGAAGAATCCTACTTCTTGATTTCGTAACAAATGGATTGTGTGTTGTTACAACTATTCTTTTTCTTTTAAGCTTTGCTGCAATTAAGGAAGCATAGACTTCAAATTTCCTAAATCCATGTACATGTAGTACATCAAAGTTAGTTTTTAAGAGGTTAAAGAATAATCCGGGATATATTTTATAAAATTGACTGAAGCTAAACCATGTTTTGAATCTTCTAATCTTTATTTTACCTAATTTATCTTTTTTCTGTTGGATTCTTTTTTTCAATCTAGTAGAGTCAGAACAATAAACGGAAACCTTGTGACCATTTTTTATTAGTTCATTAGATAAATCTAAAACCTGCTGTTCTACTCCGCCGTGAACCGGATGAAAAAAAGTTGTGATTTGAATTATTTTCGCCATTATTATTGATTATATTATAATAATAAAGGAGTATATAATACAAGGTTTTGAATTTTAGTCTTTTCATCAAAATTTAAATAGTATATTCTTTATTTATAGTTAAATTGAAATATTATGGCTCAATATAAAGATTATTATAATATTTTAGGTGTTGATAGAGATGCTGATGAGAAAGATATTAAAAGAGCTTACAGAGGGCTTACACGGCAGTTTCATCCGGATGTTAATCCTGGTGAAGAACGAGCAGAAGAGCAAATGAGGGAAATAAATGAAGCATATGGAGTCTTAAGTGATCCTGAGAAAAGGGCTGAGTATGATAGATTAGGATTAGAGGTTGAAGGTCAATATCGTGGATCAGGGACAGGATATACAGGTTGGAATACATTTAGTTGGGGATTTGGTGGTTCATCATATTTTGATGAAGTTCTCAGGGAGGTCTTTTGTGCAGGAGGAATGGGAAAAAGTCCTTTTTATCGTAAACCTAATACTCCTCCTGAATCACAACCAGTATCTAGAGGTAAAGCGGATACAATACCAGGTGAACGTAAAAAGGAAAAAATAGAGCTATATATACATAAACACTTTTTATTATTTATGAAAGCTTATTTGAGAGTAAAAAGAGGTGAGGATTACTGTCTATGTATAAGACCCTGGAATATGGGAGCAGGACGTGATTTGGATACTCCTTTATGGAGGATTAGAAGATTAGGAGAGGAAATAGTAGTAGAGGTGTCTAATGCATTAGCAGGAGAAAATACATTATCTCATGAATTGTCTATAAACTTTAAGTGGATGAATATTGAAGGAATTATGTGGAGACAAATGTACGGAGAAAAATTAGAAGAGTACTTGAAGAAGTTAAGAGAATTAGTGGAAAGTCATGATGTTTTACAAGAAGATAGAGATTTACTATTAGAAATTAATTTCTTGGGAAGAGAAGTAGTTAATGAATTAAATCTTACTGTGCCACCTTCGGTAAAAAGAGGAGATGTAGAAGCTTTATTGAGGAACGATCAAAGTTATTTGGATTTAGATATATATAGAGAAGGTGAGAGATTAATCGGAAGGAAGGAGGATTTAGCATTATTAGCTTTACTTGTACAGAATTATGAAGGAAGGCTACCAGGTGGCAGTTATGTTTTAGCTATAACTAAGAAGCAAGGTATGAGAATTGAAAGGTATTATAGAGAACAAACCGCTCCTTTGTGGTTATTGAAAGTTGAAAATGGGCGTATTCGAGGAATTCATGAATCTATTTATCATCCAAAACATGGAGAAGGTGAGTGGGCAAAAAGTTTTATCTCGACAATGACAAAATTTGCAGTAAAAATAGCAAGGGGAGGTACAGCTTCTGGTTTACAGGAAACATTAATTGAATCAGGGAGAATATATGGAGTGACAGAAATAAATCATATAGGAATAATTAAGAGAGGGGAGGGGGAATTTTCTAGAAAAGTTGAAAGATATTATATTCATGATGTTGTAGAAGGTAGGTCAGGTGTTAATATATCTATTGTAGAAGGACCTCGAAGTTGGAATCCAGAAGATATTTTTAGTTGTGCAGGAGAAGGTAAATTAGAGAGATTAAGATTTGACCCTGAAAGATGGAGAAATTTATATAGATATGGGAGAAGACCTGAGGTAAATTATTAAAAAATTATTCACTTGTTTGAACAAGATTTCTTCTTAATTCTTCTATATTTATACTTCCATTAGGATTTAAATATATCGTATTAATTGATCCATCTGGGTTATATAGATCAGGTGGTAATTCTTCTGGTGTTATAATTTTTTCTTCTTCAAATCCAAGAAGAGATGCAATTTCTGGTAAAAGATCCCCATGATCATTAGTTATTGGTTTGGTAAGATTTCCAATCACAGTAAATATTAATTGGAGATCTTTAGGACTATATGTTTTTGGTGGTTGCTGTTCTCTTTCTTAAGGAGTAGCAATATTATTTGTTCTTATATAAAATATTTTATTTTGAAAACACAAACGAATTTTTGTTCACATCTACCTTTACATTATCTCCGCATTCAAACTCACCTGAAAGCATTTTGTCAGCCAGCTTATTTTCAATCTCTTTCTGTACTATTCTTTTAATTGGTCTTGCACCAAACTGCGGATCATATCCTAAGTCAGCAAGTTTTTCCCTGGCTTTTTGTGTAATTTTTAAATTTAGACCTTGTCCTTTTAAAAGTTGTGAAGTTTTAGAAAGTTCTAATTCAACGATTCTTAATATTTGTTTTTTTGTTAGTGCATGAAATACTATTATATCATCAACTCGGTTTAAGAATTCAGGCTTGAATGTCTTCTTGAGTTTATCCTTAAGTGATTTTTTTAAATCATTCCAGCTTTTTGATTTTTTATTTTCTTCTTTAAATTTAATGACACTTTCTTTTTTACCTGATTTTTGTTTATTTAGATGCTCAAGTATCATATCTGCTCCTATATTGCTTGTTGCTATTATGATTGTATTTTTAAAATCAATTGTTTTTCCTTTCCCATCAGTTAATCTGCCGTCTTCTAATATCTGAAGAAGTGTATTAAAAACATCTGGATGTGCTTTTTCTATTTCATCTAGAAGTATTACACTGTACGGATGTCGTTTTATTTGCTCAGTTAATTGTCCTCCTTCCTCGTATCCAACATAACCAGGTGGAGCTCCAATTAATCTAGAGACAGCGTGACGTTCCATATATTCGCTCATATCAAGTCTTATCATAGATTCTTCATCACCAAATATTAATTCAGCAAGTGCCCTTGCTAATTCTGTTTTTCCGACACCTGTTGGTCCTAGAAAAATAAATGAAGCAATTGGTCTTTTTGGGTTTTTCAAACCGACTCTAGCTCTTCTAATTGCTTCAGAAACTACTTTGACAGCCTCATCCTGACCAACAATCCTGCCGTGAATACGCTTTTCTAAGTGTAATAGTTTTTCTTTTTCCTCTTCTTTTAGTTCAGATAGAGGTATTCCAGTTGCCCGTGATACAATCTCTGCTATATTTTCTTTTTTAACTTCCGGTATTCCGGTGCCTTTTTTCTTTCTCCAGTCTTCTTCTAAGGGTTTCACTTCTTCTTTTAACTTTTCGATTTTTTGTTTTAATTCAGCAGCTTTTTTGTGTTTATTTGCTCTAGTTAATGATTCTCGTTCTGATTCTAATTTTTTTATTTCAATATTCTTTGAACGGAGTTCTTCAGGTTCGCTTGTTACTTCAAGTTTAACATGACTTGCTGCTTCATCAACTATATCTATTGCTTTATCAGGCAAGAATCTGTCTTTAATATATCTATTAGAAAGTTCTGCTGCAAAAATTAAAGCTTCATTTGAAATTTTTACCCTATGATGAGCTTCATATTTATCTCGAATTCCTTTTAATATCTCAATTGTTTGGTCAACTGTAGGTTCTTCAGTTAGAATTGGCTGGAAACGTCTTTCTAAAGCAGCATCTTTCTCAATATATTTTTTATACTCTGATAAAGTAGTAGCACCTATTACCTGTAATTCACCTCTTGCAAGTGATGGCTTTAGCATATTAGAAAGGTCCATTTGTCCTTCTTGAGCACCTGATCCTACAATAGTATGAAGTTCATCTATGAATATGATGATATCTCTTCCTACCTTTTCGATTTCTTTGATGACTTTCTTTGTTCTATCCTCGAATTCACCTCTAAATTTTGACCCTGCAAGCAACATTCCAATATCAAGTGCTTTTACTTTTTTATCCTTTAAAATATCTGGAACATTTCCAGTCGCAATTCTCTGTGCAAGACCTTCTGCAATTGCAGTTTTTCCTACACCAGGTTCACCGATTAATACTGGATTATTCTTTTTTCTTCTTGAAAGAATTTCTATTACTCTTGTAATTTCATCACTTCGTCCAATTACTGGATCAATTTTACCCTGTTTTGCTAGTTTTGTTAGATCTCTTGAGTATTTATCAAGATTTGGAGTTCCACTTTTAGCTGTAACTTTTTTACCTGTTTTATCTCCTTCACCAATAATTTTAACTACTGCTTGTCGTGCTTTCGTATGAGTAATACCATATTTTTGCAATGTTTGAGCTGCTAATCCTTCAGACTCTCTGATTAAACCTAAAAAAATATGTTCAGAGCCGATATAATTATGTCCTAATTCCTGTGATTCTTGAAAAGCAAGCTCTAGTACTCGTTTTGCTCTTGGGGTGAAACCCGGTTGACTTCCCTCATATGAACCATTTTTCATTTGTTCTTCAAGATAGGATATTAAAGTTTCTTTATCAATATCTAATTCTTTAAAGATTCTATCCATAACCTCATCACCCTGGCTAAGACCATATAATAAATGTTCTGTATCAATGTTTTTTGTTTTGTGGTTTATAGCAACTTTGGCTGCTTCTTGGATAACTTCGGTTGCTCGTTCAGATAATAAGTCGCTAATATTTATTCTTTCTGAAGGGGCAGCATAGTCAGAAAAACCATACATACCAAAAGGATCATAATCTTGTCCACGCATATTATTAACACATTCTGAACATAAGTTTATTGTGCTTTTTTGTCCATTAACAATTCTAGTTAGTTGAGTTGTAGCTTCACGCTGTTTGCACTTATCACAAAGCATAATTTTTCCAGATAATATAAAATCTGATAAAAGTATAATATATTAGCACTCTAAAATCAAGAGTGCTAATTGTAAATTGTTAAATTTATTATTAAAAAGAAGTAATTGGTACAAAAGAAAAACCTGGATATTTCGTTTCTTTAAAATTATTTTCAGATACTCTTTTTATTTTTCTGATATCATCTTCTTGGGTAGGTGTTACTAATATGCCATTTTTATTTAGTTGCTTTTTTATTTCTTCTGGAATTTCTATGAATGCAGCTCCAGATATAATTCTATCAAAGGGAGCTTCTTTAGGATATCCTTTAGATGCATCTTTATTCTTAAATACAATATTTTTTAGATTAAATCCAGCTAGATTCTTTTTACCAAATTCAGCTAAAGATTGAATTATTTCAAAGGCAAATATTTTACCATTTTTTCCAACTATATCTGATAAAATAGCAGTTTGCCATCCAGAACCGCCTCCTATCTCCAGTACTTTATTATTCTTTTCAGGTTGGAGAAGTTCTATCATAAAAGCAACTGTAAGAGGTTGAGAAATAGTTTGACCAGAACCTATAGGAAGAGGTTGATTGTTATTTGCATATATAGCCATAGATTTTGGCACAAAATACTTTCTTTTGAATTTACGAAAAGCTTTAATTATTTTAGGGGTTTTTAGATAACCTATTTTAACAAGATCATCAATCAAATTTTGATAGTCTTTGTCCATTATATGGATGGATCTTATATATTATTAACTTCCTTCTGAAGAATAACGATTTTTTGTTTGATAAGATCTACTATTTTATCGATTTCAATTATTTCTTCTGTACTTTCAGTACGCAGTTTAATTTCGACTCCATCACGGCTTAGGCTTTTGTTACTAATTAATATTCTTATTGGTATACCGATTAAATCAGAGTCAAATAATTTTTCTCCTGGAGTTGTATCTAATCTGTCATCATAAAGTATCTCAATATTATTTTTCATAAATTCATTATAAAGATTATCTGCTTTAGATCTAATATTTTTATCTCCAATTGGTATGAGATGTACTTGAAATGGTGAAACTGAAATTGGCCATCTTATTCCTTTTTTATCATGATAAATTTCTACTATTGTTGCTAGAAGTCTTGCAGGTCCGATACCATAGCTTCCCATAACAACTAATTTATCTTTGCCATCCTCACTTTTATACTTTAAGTTCAAGGCTTTAGAGAATCGAGTTCCAAGTTTAAATATATTTCCTACTTCAATTGCTGTCTTTTTTTCTAACTCTGATTTTTTTAAATTTATATCTTTAAGAGTTTTATCATTATAAACCTCTTTATTTACTGCAATTTTTTGCTTTTTGCTTATATAAATAGTATCTTCACCGTTTTTACAGATTGTTTGAAATTCATGACTATATTTACAAAATGAGCCTCCACTTGCAAAAGTTAGGTAAGTTTGTTTTTTTAATCCTACTCTTTGAAAAACATTGAAATATGCTTCTTTTGATTTCTCATAAAATTTATCTAATGATTTATTATTCTTATTAAAAGAATATAGATCTTTCATAATGAACTCTTTTGTTCGGAGCAAGCCACTTCTAGCTCTTAGTTCATTTCTAAATTTAGTTTGAAATTGGTAAGCATAGAGAGGTAAATCCTTATAAGATTTAATATGATTAAGCATAATATTAGTCAAAGGCTCCTCATGCGTAGTGGCTAGACCAACGGTTGAATTATTTTTCAACCTAGTTTTGAACCATACATCTAGGATTTTATCATCCCATCGGTTGGTTAGTTTCCAGACTTTTGGATTTTGGATAGAGCCTAATAATATTTCTTGACCACCAAGCTTATTCATTTCGTTTCTTATTATGTTTATTACCTTTTGTAAACTTCTCAAGCCTATAGGCAAGAAAGCGTATATTCCAGCCATTTCCTTTTGTATATATCCGGATTTTATTAAAAGTTGTGCATTTTTACTTGTTTCGTCCTGAGGAAATGTTTTTTTTGTTTTACCTAAGAGATTAGAATATTTCATATTTATTTATTTTGATATTACTATAAGGATACTATTTTTATGGGTAAATTACAATGCTGATTTTAAATTGCTAATTAAAATTTAATATAAAAAAACAATCGTGGTAATATAGTTTGATATTATTTTAGTAAAAAGATTATGACTAAGTCTTTAGTGAAGTCAATAGTAGAAATGGGAGCAGTTAAAGCTCACAAATTATATAGAAAGGTAATAACACTTCCAGCCTGCCCAGTAGAATGGGATACTTTGAAATTATGGTATACCCCTGGTGTAGCTGAACCATGCAGAGAAATTATGAAAGATAGTAATGAAGTGTGGGAGCAAACCGGAAGGGCGAATAGAGTGGCTATAGTTTCTGATGGGACAAGAATTTTAGGTTTAAGATCAGAAGGTGTTTATGGAGCACAGGCTAGTCTGCCTGTGATGGAAGGAAAGGCATTATTATTTAGAGCATTAGGTGCGGTAGAAGCATTTCCTTTGGTGTTAGGATGGAGAGATGGAGATGATATTTGTATTCCGGATATTAAAGAGATTATAAATATTGTTGAATCAACTCAATCAAATTTTGGAGGTGTTAATTTAGAAGATATAGAAGCAAAAGATGATAAGTGTTTTAAAATATTAAATACACTGAGAAGTGATCCTAAATTAAAAATACCTGTATGGCATGATGATCAGCAGGGTACTGCAACGATAGTTTTGTCTGCAGTAATTAATGCAGTTAAATTAGCTGGAAAAGATAAAAAAAGTTTAAAATTTACATGTATTGGAAGTGGCTCTGCAATGCTGGCTATAATTAGGTTATTAAAAGCATGGGGAATCTCATATGAACAAATACGTTTGTTAGATAGTAAAGGAAGTGTTGATAAAGGCAGAGATGATATCTCTGATGATAGTGAAAAAGGAAAGTTAAAGTCTAAGGTTGAACAGTTTCATGTATTAGGGGATAAGGAGTCAAAGGAAAAAGCTGTTAAGGATGCAGATATATTACTTGCAGCATCAGCATCAAAGCCAGAGGGCATCATTAACCCTTCAATTATAAAAAATATGAAGTGTAAACCAATTATTATTGCAATGGCAAATCCATATCCAGAAATTAATCCAGATGATGCTAAGTCAAATGGAGCTTTTATAGTTGGAACAGGCAGGTCTGATTTTCCAAATCAGGTTAATAATTCATCTGCATTTCCTGGGATATTTAGGGGAATTCTTGATACTAGATCAAGTACTATAACTGATACAGTTGCAATTGCAGCTGCAGAAGCAATTGCGGATAGAGCAGAGGGACTGGAAGGTTTTGGACCTGAAAAAATATTACCTAGAATGGATGATATAGATATGGTTGGAGATATAGCTTTAGCTGTTGCTAAACAGGCTATGAAAGAAAAATTAGCTAGTAAACCTATTAAAACGAATAAAGAGAAGTTATATAGAAATGATGTTAAAGAAAGGATTAAGAAAGTTAGGAGAATGATTGATGAAGTTGTAAGGGAAGTAGAAAATGGATAATAAAATACAATTATAAAACACGTTTTTTAGGCTGCCATTTTTTATCAAATTCTCGTGCTAGTTTAATCTTATTAATATCAATTGTTTTAATTAATAGTTCTTCTTTTGAACGCGACCCTATTTTAATTATTCCATCAATAGGATCAATTATCATTGATTGACCAAATGATTTTGTTTCTTTATTCGTATTTCCAGCAACAAGTATATAGCATCGTGATAAAAAGGCTCCATAAGTTATAGATGTTTTTATATATTCTTCTGTGTTAATTTTAAATGTGCCTAAAGACCATGTAGGGACAACAATTATATCGGTATGTAATTTACCATACTTAAGATAAAGGAAATGTGAATATTTAGTAAAGCCGTCCTTACATATAAGCATACCAATTTTCCCAAGTGGGGTTAATGCTGTTTTCAATTTGTTACCTGGACTAATTTTATCAATATCTCGTTCAGGAGGAGCAAGATATATTTTTTTATATGTGAAAGTTAAGTTGCCATTTCTATCTACAAGAACACCAACATTGTAGATTTTGTTATTATCACCTTTATTATAAAATGAAGTTGCTATCGAAACCCGGTTTTTTTTAGCAATCTTTTTTACATCATCAAAATATGAGATAGATATTCTTTTTACATCAGCTAACATTCCTAATGCAGTTTCAGGAAGGACTATTAAATCTACTTTTTGTTTACTTGCTTCAGTTACAATAGAAAATGCTTTTTGAAAAGCATCTTTGTGGTTTTGAGGAACGGAATATTGAGATACAGCAACCTTTATATTATTATTTTTCATAAAATCTTATTAATATATTATCTTTATTTTAATATAGAAATTTGATGTATTTTATTTATACTATTATAAAAGTATCTTTCATGTTTCCATACATTCCAATCAGGTTCCTTTGAGAAGCGTTTTTGATTTGTGAGATGAGATTTAAATCCTTTTACTTTTTTTAGCCACATATAACCAGTTCCTTCAATATTTCTGTCCCACTCATTTTTATTTAGTAATGTTTGTACAATTTTAAGTGGATTATCCTTTTTGCATTCTAATTCGATTATTATTCCAACATTTTTTACATTATCAATAACTATTTCATTAGAATTATGTTTATAGATTGTTCTAGATTTCTTAACTATTTGTTTGTCAAAGTATCCATAAGTAAAGAGAAAAGCCTTTAAATTTTGTAAGTTTTGATATTTATATTTTCTATTATTAATATTTAATTTCTTCCAGATTTGGATGAATTTACTTATTTTTTTAAAAGGGGAATTAATTTCAATTTCCTCTACGAAATATTTATTTTTTCTTTTAGGTAAACAAAATACTTTTTTAAAAGTAAATGAATGATTTTTATTATTAACTTTTCTAAATCTTAAAGATGAAAAATAATGGTATAAGTGCCAATCATCTGTATCAAAATATATATCTATTTGTGATACTTCTTGATTTAGCGTATAACCAAGTTTGCCAATTCTATTGATAAATTCTTTTAAAGGTATTTTTAGGTTTAATTTTATTTCTCTTTCTTCAGCCATATTAAGCTATAGATCTTTAACTAAGTAAGCATAAACATTTATATTGAAATCCGAGAGTTCGATCATTTCATAGTCTTTTCTAACAATTAAGTCGTAACCTTTATCAAGAGCGATTTTTCTTAATTGGGGATAATCTAAACTTTTATAAATTAAATCTGCACAACCTAATTCTTTTCTATGAATATCAGGTTTTCTCACTCTGATTAATGAAATAGTTTCTTTTTTGTAATTTATAGGTTTTTTTAGTAAGTATTTAAATCCGTTATTTGCAATTTCTTCTTTGCCAATTTTTCTTAATTCTTTTTCCAGATTTTTAAAATCATCTTTGGATTCCGAAAAGATTGTAAGATAATTAATTTTAAAATTGAAGTTTGGATAGCATATTCTTTTAAGTTTTAAAATTTCAAGAATTATTTGTTCTATACGATTAAGTAGCTTCATTTGAAGTATTATTTATTTAGTGACATGTTATTCGTCTTCGTAATCAATCCCATCAACTAATTCAATATCGAAATTACCATTATCCTTACTTTTTAGTAAAATAAAACCTCCATCATAAGCTTTTATATATTTTTTCTTAAGAATCTCATTAAATAATTGAGTCATAAATCCGCCATGAGTTACTGAAATGACATTATTATAATTCATTTTCTGTATTTTACTTACAGCAGTTTTTACTCTTTCAAGAAAGTTTTTTTTAGTTTCGGATCCAAGAACATAACCCCCTTCTAATTCTGCCTTAAATAATTCTGGATATTCTTTTTGAGCTTTTTCTTTATTCATTCCACTTAATAAGCCATATCCATTTTTCTCCTTAAGATAAAGGTAATTTTTTTGTGGAATAGAAAGTAGGTTTGCTATGATACGTCCGGATTCCACAGCTCTTTGTAAAGGAGATGTTAGTACTATATCAAATTTAATTTTAAGATTTGAAATTTTATTTACTGTTTTTTCAAGCTGAAGATATCCTTTAGGAGTTAATGGAAAGTCAGCCCATCCTCCATACTGGTTTGTTAAATCATCTACTGATTCACCATGGCGGACAAATAATATTTTCATATTATAAATGCTAATAATTAACGCCTTTATTTTACTCAATTGGGAGGTTTATGTAAAATTGATATAATTCTATTATATACTACAATAATAAATATATTAAGGTTTACTGATTATATTGTAAGATACTTAGATATTAAATTTGTTAATTCTCTCCTTGCTTTACCTTCAAAATTATGATTTCCATCTATTTCAATAAGTTTAATTTTCGAATTTTTGGAAATTTTACTGAATTCAGTCTCAGTTATTACTTGATCAGATAAAGCTCTTATAAAAATTACTTCAGAGTTTTTAGCAAGATGAGAATATAGCTTTGGTGGATTTACGCTTTTCATTTCTTTCCAGAAATTTTTTTTAATATAAGTTAAACTCCCATCAGATCTTTTTAAGATGCTAGTTCCATTTTCATCTATTTTTGTTCCAGATCGGTTAGAAAAATACTTTTTTATTCCTGAATATGGAGATGAAGGAGGACCGGATAATAAAAGTACTTTATTTAGATTTTTAATTCTTGCAAGCCCGACTATTAAACATCCCATTGAATGAGCAATTATGTTAACTTCATTGGGGCTGAATTTGTTTTTAATATAGGAATAGACTTTTTTAAGCATTTTAGATTGAATGCTGTAGGGGTAAACTTCTGTTGAATTGTCTTTCTCATTTATAAGGGAATAGTCAAATCTAACAATTAGGAATTTGTTTTTTAAATTATCTCCCAAATCATTAAACATACCGCGATCGTCTCTTTGTACACCAAAACCATGTGAAAATATCACTACCTTACCTGTGTTTTCATTCCCTTCATATTCTCCTTTAATAGAAATTTTAGAAGTTAATTTGCATTTAAATTGGTTAAGGTTCATAGTTTATTATTTATACTTTAGATACTTCTTGCCATATCGGGGTAAAGCCTAATAGTAGTGAAGATATGTTGGCTAGGAAAGATAATTTTATTGCTAGTTTTACGTTCTTAAAAAATAGATATAATAAAAGACTTTCAAGTAAAAAAACAGATAATTCTGATACTATAAAGCAGAACAAATTATTTTTAATAATTACTGGAAAAAGAAACCATACCATGGGTAGAGTTATAACATTAATTATCAATGATCTAAAAAGAATATTTATATTGAGTCTTTTAAGAAGTATAATGTAAATTAATGATTCAATTACCCATGTTATTATTAGAGCCTTACTGAATAAGGTATTCATTTCTTTTTCTTAGCAAGTAATACTATTATAATTATGATTACTATTATGGTTGTAAATATTCCACAGCAACAGACCCCACAACATAAATAGCTGCCTATACCATTATCATAGAAATCAGGGAAATATGGATAAGGTGCTAAATCTAATCCGATTTGTGCAATAGTATCTAGTAAGTAATTCATGAGTTATAAATAAAAATTTAACTAAGATATTTCTTTTTAATCTTATTAATTGTTGGTCTTATGATATCGATTAATTTCAGTCTTTTTTTATAATATTTAGTATTAGTTTTTTTCAGATTTTTAAGAAACTCTTCCTTTGTGGAAAAGTTATCCATTTCGATAATAGAATTAGAAATTTCTCTTGCTATATGGGCATCTGATCCGATAAATGGTGTTATATTGTTATCTTTTGCATAGTTTTCAGCTTTTATATTAAATATATTTATTTTAGTTCTTGAATTGAAAATTTCTATAGCATCAATTTCATCTTTAAATATATCTAAATTATTTTTCCCAATACCTAATCGCATAATATCAAATGGATGAGGTGCAAAAACTAATCCACCCTGTTTTTTAATTTCATTAATAGCAGATTTTAAAGAGATCAGATCTCCATTTTCTTTTTTACAGTTAATAGTCTTTTTAATAAATAATCCTATTATTTCCCCCTGTTTTGTTTTAACCTCTTCCCCAACTATTACTTTAATATTATTTTTATTTAGTTTTTTCTTATATTCAAAGCCTGCATCTGCATTACAATGATCAGTAAGACCTACACAGTTGATATTATTCTTATAGCATTGATTAATAATATCATTTAAGGTAACATTTGAATCGTGTGAAAATTCAGTATGTATATGTAGAACAATTCTATTTGGCATAAAAGTTGTATTTTCGAAATTATGTATATATATTGTAAGATAGAATTTATTTAAATTCAATTATATTTGATAATAATAGAATATGTTAGAAAAAGTAAGAGAGCCTACAAAGCCGATAGCAGATAATTTAGCAAAAAGATTGAAGTGGTTATCGCCTAATGCTATTACTATAATTGGTTTTTTATTAACAGCTATACCAGTATTTTTCTTTTGTAATGGTAAACCTAGGTTGGGTGGAATTGGGATTCTAGTTACCTTTTTAGATTTTCTAGACGGAGCTGTTGCAAGGTATTCTAAAAAAGTGAGTTTATTTGGGGAAGTATTGGATGCCTCACTGGATAGAATTGTAGATGCTTTAATAATTTTCTCCATAGCACAAGGAGGTTTTATTAGTTGGAGTTTAGCCTTTTTGGTATTAATAGGTTTTTATATGGTAAGTTATATTAGGGCAAGGACTGGAGAAGCAACAGCTAAAAAGGTTAAATTAGATGTAGGAATCGCTCAGCGAGGTGAAAGACTAATATTAATTATGCTGGCTTCGGTATTATATATTGATAAAATTACATTACCTGTACTTGAATTGGAATTAAACAGTCTTAAAATTATCTTCGGTGTTTTAATGTTTTTAACATGGCAGACAGCAATTTGGAGATTTATTATGGCTTATAAAAAAATTAAGCGATTAAATTCAGATAATTAATGTAATGAGTAACTTTAATCCAAAAACATGTGATTTGAATTTCTTAAAAGGTACTGTATATAAGGATATGCGGAAGATTGGAGGAAATGCATTTAGAGATATTAAAATGAGTTTAGATTTAGGTACAAGCTCCGATTTAATATATTATTTAAAGTCCCATTCTAAATTATTAAAAAATTTATCTGGTAATGAGACAGCTGAATTTATAGCAAAAGGAGGATTTTCTTGTGTGTATCTAATTAAAGATGGAGATGAGAATCAGGTCGTTGTTAAAAGGAGTCATGATGGTTGGGCTCCTTTACAAGTAGGAAAAAATATATATTTATATTTCCCTATTTGGATGGTTGAGGTATTTATTTCAAATTATAGAATAACAGATGAGTCATTGCATAGGGATGTATATGATTATGAAGAATTGTTAAAGCCTTGTTGGGGGAAAGATAGGGTAAAAATTGAAAGTAAAGAATTTTCAAGATATTTAAATATGGCTTTGTATATGGTTGATCACTTTCTACCCGATTTCTCAATTAAGAATATTTATTCACAGGAATTCTGGGATAAGTTACTTGAAAGGAAAATTCATAAAAATTTTGATAAATTAAAAAAATATTTGAAAAATACTAAAACAGAAGTGTCATTAGTTCCAGAAGAGGAAAGATATATTTTGTATGATGAATTTTCGAGTTCTCTACAAACGATATTTATTCAAGATGCTATGAGAGGTAAGGAGGAAATTATTCCTGGTAAAAAGATGGCATTTCCCTTTGAACTTATTTCTAAAGGTGTAATTCCGAAAGAGATGCCGAAAATTATGATAGAACATCTACTTAGAACTATTGAGATATTTGTTGAACAAATAAATCGTGATTGTGATGTAAAAAAAGTTCCAGATTTTAGGCCACTTGAGAGTTGGAAAGCTTTTCCTCCTACACCATCTGAGATGTATATAGCTGAGACTAGTAATTTGGTAGTAAATAATAATAATGGTAAGGATATAAATGTATCTTTAGTAGATACACATTTTATGCTTGAGCCTAAAGGTAATTTGTTGTACAGGTGGACAGAGCTTAGGTTCTGGATCAGTTTGTTTTTAAATATTCGTTTTTGGGTTAGAAAAGCTTTAGAGTTCAGTGATAGATAATTCCCCTGAGATTTAATATTGTTATATATCAAAATTCTTGTTAGTATATTATGGTCTATATTTATTTATTTGTTTAAATAATGAAAAGAAAAAAGTTTTTTTTAACTATAATAATATTGTTTTCTATTGTTGTAGTAGCTGTATTAGTATATATAAATTTAAGTAATAATGACTTTGATATAAGGGATAAAGCAGCAGAAGGAGAATTTAATATTGATACATATAGAGGAATGGCTAGGTTTGGATTAGGAAGATTAGCTGAGTGCTTTGTTAGGGAACAAGATTTGCATGAATATGATGATTTTAAATTTGGTTGGTTTCATAATTGGACATATACAAAAGACTACTGTGGGATGGGAAGTTTCCCAGTAGAGATTCCAGAAAGTATAGATTATTATGGGCTAGTTGGAGGAGCTAGTCCTTCAACAACAAGTTGTCCAAATAATTTAAAACAAAAAATAGCGTCATATAAAGATGGCGATATAATATGGGTTGGAAATGAAATAGGTTATGATGATAAACGTGATCCTACAACTTATGCTACTCAATATAAAAGCTGGTATGATTGTATAAAATCTGTTAATCCAAATATAAAAGTAGCTCCAGGAGCAAATCCTGGTTATCCGAGATTTACATACCGTGATTATACAGTATCTGACTGGGAAATTAATACGGATCCTAGTGGAAGATGGTCACCAACAAAGCTAATTAATTATATTGAGTACATCAGTTATGCTATGAATGATTATGTATCTATTTACGGGGAGCAGATGCCGATAGATGCATTTGTTATACATTTGTATCCATGCAATCATAATGGAGATTGTCATAACATGAGTTTTGTAGAAGAAGAGCTTCGTAATTTTAGAACGTTTATGAAAAGTGTGGGAGGTAGTACAAAGCCATTGATAATAGATGAAATGGCGACACTAGATAATTCTGAATTTGACGATGAACAAAAATCATCAATGTCTAATTTGTACAATTTACTGCTTAATCTGAAAGATGCAGATATTGGAAATCCTAATGATAACAATAGGTTGGTTCAAAGATGGGCATGGTTTTATGGACCCGATGATTGTAGCCCTCCTGATTATACAGAATGTACTTGGAGTTGGACTAGTTATTTTAAATGTTGCAAGATAGAGGATCAGTGGTGGACAGCCAATTGTTCAGTATTTAGGGAAACAACTGAAATAGGTGAATATCATAAAGAGTATGTTAGTCAGATATTTCCTTACTATGATTACTATCCTCCAGAAGATCCTGTCATAAATTATAGTTTGAGCGGAAATACAGCAAATGTTAATTTTAGTGCAGAAGATCCTGGGAGGATAAATAATTATGAGATATCAGTAGGAAGCAGTAGCGGGGAGACAGATGTGATGCTATGGACAAGTACAGATACAAGTACAAGTTATACTATTAATAATGCTATAGGTAAGTATGTGAATGTAAAAGCAATAGATGACGGTTATAATTGGTCGAATGTATCATCAATACTAATTGAAGAACAAGAGGAGGAAGAACAAGAGGAGGAGGAACAGGAGGAAGAAGAGGAAGATGGAGAAGAGGAAGAAGAAGAACAAGAGGGAGATGAGCCGGAAGATGAAGATCAGGATGGAAGTCAAGATCAAGAGGAAGGAGAAAATGGAGGAAGTTATGATATAGCACCGAAAAATAATCCTGATGGAAAGGTAGATATATATGATTTGCAAGTAATACTAATAAACTGGAAATGGAAAAAAGAAAATAGAGATGAAGAAGCCGATGTAAATGATGATGGAGAAGTAAATATATTTGATATGACAGAATTATTAAGGCATTGGACTAAAAAGTATTAATAAGGAATCTATGATGAAAAAGAGATTAATTTTGATAATAACATTTTTATTCATAGCTGTTACTATTGGTGTAGCTATATATATAAGGGATAATAATTTAGATATAAGAGATAAGGCAGCTGAAGGAGATTTTAATATATCTGAATATAGAGGAATGGCAAGATTTGGAGCAGGAAGATTAACTGAGGCGTTTCAAACAGAAGATGTATTAGAGGAATATAATGATTATAAATTTGGATGGTATCATAATTGGATGGCAAAAGGGGATTATTTTGGAGATGGAGAGTTTCCAGTAGAGATACCAGAGAGTCTAGATTTCTATGGATTAATCGGGGGCTATAATCCAGGAGAGACTGTTTGTCCTGATATTTTAAAAAGTCAGATAGAAAGATTTACAGATGGAGATGTTATATGGGTAGGAAATGAAATAGGATGGGATGATGATAGGGATCCAACTACATACGCAAGACAATATAAGAGTTGGTATGATTGTGTTAAATCAGTTAATCCAAATATAAGAGTAGCTCCAGGAGCAAATCCTGGTCATCCAACATTTGATTACTCTACTGAAAGAATAACAGGATGGCAAATATCTAATGATCCTCAAGGGAGATGGAATCCAAATAAACTGATTAATTATATGGAATATTTAGAGTATGCGAAATCTGATTATATAATCAGATATGGTGAAGAGATGCCTATAGATGCTTATGTCATTCACGTATATCCTTGTGGTGGAGGAAATTGTTTAGACGTAAATTTTGTTGAAGATCAGATTAGAATATTTAGAAGTTATATGAAGAATACTGGGGAGGAAAGATTACATTTATATATTAAGGAAACTAATGTTGTTATTGGAGGTAAATATGATGATGAACAAAGAGATGCTATTTTTAATTTGTACGATTTATTTCTTAATTTAAAAGATTCAGAGATCGGAAACCCAAATGATAATAATCGATTGGTACAGAGATGGGCTTGGTGGTGGATGGCTGCAAATCCTGGTGTTGATTATTTATATAATGTGCAGTGTCATTTATATGAATGCGATCCGTTCTATAATTCTGACGGAACTATAAAGAATGCCTCAACACATGATTGCAGGACAAAAAGAATAGAAACACTACTTGCTGAATATCATAAACAATATGTAAATCAAGTTTGGAATACATACGATTCACAGCCACCAAATAATCCAGATATAATTTATAATTTAAGTGGAAACACAGCAATTGTAAGTTATAGTGCAGAAGATAATGGAAGGATAAATAACTATGAAATATCGGTAGGAAGTACAAGCGGAGAAACAGATATAATGCTGTGGACAAGTACGGATATGCAAACAAGTTTTACGATAAATGATGCAGTT
>Ga0180432_10002250_pt1 | contig 29099 bp, 37 predicted proteins | sample SS_ome_10_FD_132414 | JGI IMG/M metagenome (GOLD analysis project Ga0180432, IMG submission 132414) | Hypersaline lake sediment archaeal communities from the Salton Sea, California, USA - SS_1_MS_2 metaG | ecosystem: Environmental > Aquatic > Non-marine Saline and Alkaline > Hypersaline >... | reverse complement strand
TTTCGACATCTTTTCGATCGTCCACGTTTTTCGCGATTCAAAAAAATGACGAATCATGTGCAAAAATCCAAAAACGACGATCACGCCGAACGCGAACAAAAATGCATATTCTTCCTGCGACATTTTCACACCTCATCGGGATCAATTTCGGGTTTCTGTTTTGACATACCCGCAATTTCCAAATCGTCCGTTGTGCAGAATCGAACACCATTCGGCGCCGCAACACTTGTGATGAATTGTTGTATCGTCATGTTGAGCAATCGTGACAATTCAATACTACCCCCGCAACGAAATATGGCATTTTCCATCGATACCACACAATCGATTGCGTTATTTTGGATTTTCTCGTCAGGATGAGGCATGTTATCAATCGTCCTTTTGACGTTCTTTTTGAATCGCGTCGTATACTTCTTTTCGATGGATCGGCACCGACGTCGGTGCCTGAATCCCTAATCGAACTTTGTCACCGCGAATATCGATGATCATGATTTGGATATCATCCCCAATCACAACAACCTCATCCTTGTATCTCGATAGAACCAACATCGGTGATTTCTCCATTTTTGATTTTTTCGGCGGTGATGTCCGAAATCCGTTTAAGATGTGCAGGCGGTTTGTACGTCCCGCTTTGCATACTGTCACCGACCGCGATGACGATGATCTGATTTTCACGATCGATGTAATGTCCGATTCCTCGCCAAATATCGACATCTGCGATTCTGCGCAACATCATCGGGAATGATGAACGAAACGATCTGAATTCATCTTTGTATTTCGAATCCGCGCGAGGACACCACCCATCTGGCGCACCCTTCAACCGTTTGAACTGTTTTTTGTCGACTTTCGATTCGTTTGCAAATTTGAAACCGGAAACGAATTCGTCCTGAATATTCGATGATGTGTACACCGTGTTTCGATTACCGCCGACCCGACGAGACATACGACACGCGGCGTGTCGTTTTTCTGTCCACTGTTTCAGTTCATCACAAATTTGATCGATTTTTTCATCATCGATCAGCAAAAAATATTTTGCCTGTGACATCGTTTTGCCTTTCAAATGACGATGCCCGTTATGCGACCCGGCAAGATCGCCGGGCATCGTCTCTCAAATCTCGGAAATAGCTCGATTGAATCAGGCGGTCCCTTGTTCCTGATCACTTGGATCACTTTGATTATACGCCACATCAGCAACATCGGACCGAAACAATCCGTCGGTTTCAGTAAAACGTTTTCATCCAGAAACAGATTTTTGATGATCTGATTCATCGCCGATCCAATTTCGGCAACCTGTTTCGCGACCTGTTGCAACTGGATTTGAATTTCTTCTAATCGTGCGGCAGATAAATGAACCAATCCTAAATCGACTGTGATCGTGTCCTGTACTCTGATGAATGTGGCATTCGGGTACGCCGATTTGATTCGTTTTTCGAGTTCCGAAAAATCCATCGATGACATCGCAATGGCGATCTGATGCGGCAACGGTGACCCATGATTGATCAAAACGCACCTACCGTTTCCGCCAATCCGATCGGCAATTCAACGCGAGGACACCATCCCAAAACGCGACTAGCTTTTGCGTTTTTCAGGTGATTACATTTGATTTCGAATTCACGTTCGGGTTTTCGGTCAACTGGTAATTTACGATTGAACACCGCACAAAAATGATCATACAGTTCGTTGATCGTTGTTTCTTTTTCGGTGCCGATGTTGAACACGTCAAATCCGGGTTCGTAGTCATTTCGCATCGTCCACGACACCGCATCGATGAACGCCGTCACCACATCATCAACGTGAATGTAGTCCCGTGTCTGATTTCCGTCGCCGTAAATGATCAACGGTTCGTCATTCGCGACTTTGTTCAACCATGCAGCGATCACGCCAGATTCGCCATGCGGATTTTGACGCTGTCCGTACACATTCGCCAATCGCAATGAAACACCAGCAATGTCAGGTCGCAATTGTCTCATCCATAATTCACCGAAATGTTTTGTCAAACCGTATTCAGATGATGGTCGAGGCGTCGAGTATTCTGATGATGGAATCTGGCAACCTTCACCGTAAACGGTGCCACCCGATGCCGCATACACAAACCGTTTCACCGTCGACGACGCGTTGACCTCGTTAATCATCCGAACCGTCGTTTCGAAATTATCCTGAATCGCGGTGTGACTGGATTCGCATTTTGCGACGGATGGATTTGCCGCCAAATGAAACACGGTGTCGATGTTACAATGATCTAGCATTTCACTGATTGCCGACGAACATAATCCGTAAGGATTATATGACAACGTCACGGCGCGATGGGTCTCAGGACCGCCATCGACGTATTTCATGATATGTTGCATCGATTCAGTCATCGGCTTCACCGATGAATTTTCGTCGAATTTTTCGATGATCAAAATCGTCTCACAACGGGACAACAACACATCGACCAGATGTGAACCAATGAATCCGCCGCCACCTGTCACCATCACATTTTTCATAACTCATCGACATCGTTAAATTCCACTGTTGATTTACACGTTCTAAAATGACCGTCGTTGACGCGCGCATGTCGCGTTCGACTGGAATTTTCACCCTCGTTTTCTTTTCGGCGAACACTATCCAGCCTGAACCGCATCGCCAAACCCTCGATTTCATCACCATCCGGTAAATAGATTTTTCCCCGTGATTCTATGATCTCTGATTGTCGGGTTGCCTCGTCGTCATCGGTGTGCATGAACACCGATGACGATGAAACATCCGGCGCCCATTGTGGCAAATCCTGCATGTCGGCAGGCATGTCTGATACAGGGAATCCACAATCGCAATCGATTTCGGCATCTGTACCGTCATCAACAAACACGTTTCCGCATTCTGGACATTTCAAATTGAACGACATCATGTTGAAATCACTTTTCCTGTGGTCAATACGGGATCGTGTGTGACCGTAATGAACTGAACGTTGAATTCATCCGACAACACATCAATCAACGACCGGCAACCCTGTCGATATTCTTTCGATACAAACTTCAACGCCTCGTCGGCACAAATCAACCGCCGCAATGGTGGTTGATGCATCAACATCGATGCCACGCGCAACGCAAACGCAATCACATCGGCAACACCACCGCCTGCCGCCTCAACAGGATCAATTTGCATCCCATCACGTTCTAATACGATTTTTGCTTCCGTTTTGCCGCGTTTCCGTTCGAACAAGATGTTGAATTCGTACGGATCATCAAAAATGTCCGACAATGCCCGTGAAACGATCGCAGACAATCGATCATGTACACGCGACTGTATTGTTTCACTGGCTGATTGAAACACGCCCTGCGCCGTTTCAATCGACCTGACGATGTCGTCGAGGTTCTGAATCTGATTTTTCAATTCGGATCGCCTCGACAACAAACGATTTCGATTTTCCTCGATTTCATCGAGGCGATCCGAAATGTCATCAATTTCGTCAAAATCAATCATTGGTCACATTCCCTTTGTTTGATTGTACGCCACGACATCAAAAAGCGTGATGTGATAATGGGTCAAATTCAACAGGCACATTATCAATTTCACGTTCGACCCGGTGAAGAAATGCAGCGCGCGTCGGACGTTGGAAAAATCCAAACGCCGCATCATCATTTGATGCCTTCACGTTTGCGACACGAAAAGTAATTCGGTCCCCCTTCACGGCATCGTCGATTGCTGCCGCCAATGTCCCATAAACGCGAAACCCGCGATCATCCTGAACCGTCACCTTCAATGTGCCGCCGTACATTGAATCAACGTGTTTTACCGAAATCACTTCCCCTGTGATTTCGCGCGTCGTTGTGTCGATGGGTTTTTTGCTGCGATGTTCGACAAACCATTGCACACCCTTATCGAATGTTTCCTGTGACTGACATCGAATCAGTTCACAAACCGGTGAATCGATATTTTCTTCAAGCCAATCGGCGAATGGGAACAATGCGACGAATTCACCCGATTCAACGATTTCATCGACAAACGGACGCGTATCATCGTTTTCGTCCATATCGACGAGGATGTTTTTCAACGTCAACGCCAATGTTGATTCGACTTTACGATTAAACAAATCTTGTTGTCGATCACTGGAAAATTGTCCGTACTGTTGCACCTTGTATGCAATGTCCATAACGGTCCAGTATGTATTCGAATACGATTTGAAATTAGTGGAATTCGAACAGAACCAGGGAAATCGTTTTTCAATCTCGTCGTCATTGATCCAATCGAGAACAAACGATGTACCATTGTTTTCCATGACCTGAATTGCCAATTCTGAATTCAACGCCATACGGGTCGCGTTCTGGAACGATTTTTTCATCCGCTTCAATTGAGTCTGATCGTGCTGCAACTGGATTTTGACGGCACAATCGAAACCTGTCGCGATGTATTCGTTCGATGGTTGATGATAGAAAACAGCAAGATATTTCGCATGTGCCCCGCACGACATGCACGTTCCGCCGTGTTTATGGTTCGCCCATTTACCGCCAGTGTCCCTCATGTGTTGATCAATCGATTCCAGCCAACCGGCAACGATCGAATCGAGGTAATCCGGGACGGTCTTTTTTCCGGGATGATAGAACGCCCCGACGTATTCATATTGGGACGGATTCAGTTTTGATGGGCAGTGAATATCAGTTCGGGTTGACATCGTTTGCCTTTCAGGTTGTGTTTGACTCGTCCCAATTATACCTATCATCGACCATGTGTCAATCGATGATATAGGTAAAAATCGAAAAGTTTTTAAAATTTCACAGCGATCGCAATTCGTTTTCGCGATCAACAACAACGCAGTTGACGTTGTTGTTCATTTCACCAACTCCCACTCGGCGTCAAGGTCGCGGAGCAGCAATTCGTCAAAGCAGTCATGGCTATAGATTACCGATCCATTGTCTTTGGCGATCGCTGTACATTGACCACCCACAAGAGCCCGCAACGCCTCCGTGAACGGGAGCAATCTTGAGAATCGCCCACTCAATCCACGCGCCCTCCTGGCCTTCCGGGATGAACGGCACATCGAGTTCTTTGTTGAACCCAGCAGCGGCTTTCTTGGCAAACTCCGCATCAGTCACTGTATCGCTCCTTCGTCGCGCACAAAAAAAGGCGGTCCCGCTCCGAAGAGTGAGACCGCCTTGGATAAGTCGGTTGGATTTGATTTGATTATGTGCCCTTATTCCGCTGCTGTCTAGCCCGGTCATAGATTTTGGGGACTCGTATCCTTGCGCAAAATCAACACCCGCGTGGTCCCGTTCCGCTTAGGTTCCTCACGGATAATATTGCCCGGCTTGGCGTGGCACTCGGCAACCACCTCGTAGGTCTCGCCAGCGATCTTACGTGTCTCCTTGGGCAGTGTGCGGTTGATAGCCTGAGTAACCCACTCCTCACTGTGATTGATCGCCTCGCTGATCTCGACCACGGAAAAGTGACGCTTTGCCAACTGCTTGGCGAGCGAGATCCGCACTGCGTTAAGCTTGGGGGAATCCCCATGCCCGCGCACATGATCAATCTGGACTCCGCATCCGGAGCAGTAACCACGCACCCAGTGACGTGCGTCGCGAGTCAGAGTCAGTTCAAAATTGACGTTCAATGGGATTCCTCCTTAAACGCTGGTCTAGTCGGTTCACTCACGCTTCCCCTTAGTGGATAGTTCTTGGCGATTCCTCGCGCAGTCCAAAAGGCGGTTGATGCCTGCCTGTGATTGCATGAACAAGATGCCCATCTGACGACATGCACCAGCAGTCGTTCGGGTCACTGATGTTTTCCAGTGTTTCGCCATCGATCACAGCTTCCCAGCATTCTTGTTGAGTCTTCATAGTGTTCACAAGCTCCAGTTGATTTTGTTGCATCTACCATGTGTCAACAAAACCCCGACAAAAATCGGGGATTTTTTCAAAGTTTGTCGCCGTACTTATCTTTCCACGAATCGAACGACGTTTCGAATTCCTCTTTCAATTCGGATTCCTGCCGTTCCAAATCTTTCAGCAACTTTTCGGCATCCTCGATCGACGATACACCAAAATCAGCTTGCAATGTTTTCATCTGCTGATCGATGGCGCCCTGTGCCCGATCCCGTTCGGCGTTCAATTCCTGAACGCGTTTTTTCGCGTTGCGGTATTCTTCAACAACATCCGTCATCATTTTGCCTTTCGATGAAATGTCCATTCCCATTGTTCGTGATACTCAATCACAACGTCATCGGGAAAAATATCGGTGAACCATTCACGCAAATCGCGTTCGTATCGATCCTCATCAAACCCTGAATGATGATCAATAATCGGCACGATGATCAATTCAGACGAACACAACACTGCCCGCCGGTAATGCTCAACTGATCCGAAATCATCTTTTCGGTGCGTCGTGTTTTCGACAGATTCGAACCGCAATCCGCGAAATCCGAAAGTACGCAAAACATCCGCTACAGATTTGCAAGTTGTTTCGATCGGCATCGGGTTTTTCAATTGTGACAATTGTGACGCCGATTGTTCATGTCGTTGAACGTCGCACATGTAATGATGCGACCAATGCCCATCCCGTCGCAATCCCCACAATTCGTGACCGCCTTCAAAAATCATCAAACACCGCATCACGGTACCATCGACGATAATCCAATCAAGCTGTCGAATGTCTTTTTCAGGATCGTCACACTGAAAACGTCGGCAAATTTCCATCGCTTTTGTGTTGCCGTGCTGTTGAATCAATTTTTCAGCAAATTCAATTTCTGGTGTATCGTGATTGAAAATCTGATCGACGATTTTTTCATCCCAGTTTGATCGAACCATGACCCGCATAATGTTTGTGCGGTATTCCAATTCGGAACCCTCGATCGATGATTGGTTCGAAATGCGTTTTTTGTTCATCTGACCGTGTCCAATACTGACGAAACAACTTCCCGTGAATCGATATCGAGTTCACGGCATAGCGCGTCGATGATTTCTTGAAAATCAATCGAATCAGGATCGAGGTTTTTCAATTCATCGATCAACCCTGACAAATCAAATTCACGATCGACCGTTTCCTGTTGTGCCTCAATCGACCACAAATCCGCATCTGTTGAAAAATAATACGGTTCGATTGTGCCGTCACTGTACACGATTCCCGCGCGACATCGATAATCGATTTCGGCTTTCGTACGACAGACAAACGCACCACCGTTCCAAATTGTTGTCGGTCCAGTTTTGGGGCTGACCCAAAACCCTTTGTGATTATCGCCAAAAATCGCAACGTTGAAATCTTGTAACTTTTTCAGCCAACCGGGCAATTTGTCCTCATCATCTGCCCCAACGTATCCGTTTTCGCCCGATGTCCAAATGAATGCATGTGCGACGAGGACATTCAATCGATCATGTTCCTGTTCTGATACTTTCGGAATTTCACCCATCCACGGCAAACCGTACAGATTGCAACCCAATTCCCGCATCGGTTTGCCGTCGTTCGGAATTGTCTCAATCACCCCTGCCAGTTCCAGCGTATGGTACCCCGTGTTTTCAATCGCTTCGATTCGGTGGTTTTGCAAATCATGCTGACCCGGCACGGCATAGACTTTGTACGGAAATTGCCGAAACATCCTGATTGCAGCGTTGATCAATTTCGCCGGTGGATACCACACATCGAACACATCACCAGCGATCAACAATGGACACATAAACTCATCACACAACCGGCGAACTTCGTCCATCCGTTGCCATTGATAATCGATCCACATGTCAGCATGCGGCGAACGCGAAACCGGCGGTTGAACCGTCAAATGCACATCGCCGATTGTTATCGCAACTGGTTGCAAATCTTTCATCGATTATTTCCCGCACAACGGACACACGTCGAACTGATCAAGGTACACCGACCATCGTTTCAATTCCTCGTCGATGTGGCTGATTTTATTTCTCAACATTTCGACTGCCTGAATAATTTCATGCAAATCGGCAGCATCCTGTGCGATGCTTTCCATTCCTGCGATTTCCTCATCAAAATCGAGGGGATCAACAACAGTCACGGATGACTGTTGTTGATGGACGAAATCAATTGCCGATTTCAACAAACGTCGTTGTTCTGCCGCCTGTTTCCAATCCCCTAACAATACGTCCAAATCGAGGGGACCGACTGCCGATCGATCGACGATTCGATCAGATGCCCTGACACCCCGCAAAATCGCCTGTAGTACGTTCGCCTGTTTTGACGTGATTTCAATCCTGTCACCGATTTCAACGAACGTCGCGTCAGACACGGCATCAGAAATGACCTTTTCACGCGACTTCAGATCGATCACTGACTGGTGTGACACCGACAACGCATTTTGTTGTTTTTGCACATCCTGCCATTTTTCAGCGATTCGGACACATTTTCGGAATTCAACATCGGCGATTTCAAACCAATCTAACGCATCAATTTGTTGATCGACTTCGATCAGATCACGATCGCGAATTTCCAATTCAGATTTTGACCGACGCAAACGTTTGTTGACCTCGACCAGCGATGCATCGATGATTTCCAAATCGACGACCCGGTTCAATGCCTTTGCCAAATCTGCCCCGTTCAACTGCAACCAGTACAACAAATCATGTTGTGATTGAAAATTGATCGGTGTGACCCGCAAAATTTCGGCGATCTGTTCAGGGACACCGCCCCGCCCGAATGCCTTGTAAACTTCCCCGTCAAGTTCGTATTCGTTCTTCGATCCACCTCGACGCCGAACAATCACATGTCCGTCGACGTACAGACGAACCGTGCAGCCTTTCGCGCCGTACGACACAAACGAATCACCATCGGGTTCATTCAACATCACCCAACGCAACGCCCGCATGATCGCCGATTTGCCGGTGTCAGATGGTCCGACAAACGTTGTGACAGGATCGAATTCGAACACCGATTTGCGGTGTTTTTGGAAATTCTCGATCGTGATTTTTTCAATCATGGTTCTTTGAACATTCCGGGCAATTCAGATGTAAAATCAACGATCATCACTCATCATCCACGGGAATAAATACGTCATACACAACGCACCGATCAAACTGGCTGCCGGTGCCCGTACATCTTGTTGTAATTCCAGTGCATCACATAATCGGTGCATGTGCCACGTACACGCCATCGAACACAACATACCGAAAAAAACACGCATCATCACACCACCACATCATCAGGATGAATCAACAATTCTGGTCCATCAATTGTACGTCGGCAGATGTAAAAACGGATGCGATTTTCGACTTTCAAACGCGATGATGTCGCATCCTCGTAATACGGCGGGTATCCCCGAAATTCCGGTTCATACTGTCCCGTGCATTTCTGACAGGTACCGCACACAACAACAACAGCATCAATGGGATGGCGAAAATGTTCTTTTTTCCCCTGTTCCGTGTAATCGACGTACGATACCGCCTTCACACGAATAGATTCGCCTAAATCCAAACCCAACGGATTCGCGCCGCAACATTTATTCGCAGGCTGAAAATTACCATTGTTTTGGTTTTGTGATTTCCTCGATTTCAATGCCATGAACAGCCTCAACGAATTTCTTTTTCATGCGATAAATTTCAGTGCGATGACCTTTGACATCTTCGACGACAACCTGTTGCGTATCGACTCGCAAATATCGAAAATCCCCACGGTAGACAAACATCAGTTTTTCTGATTTCGATTCAGGTCGTCGCGGCAAACATTCCTTTGTTTCTGTTTCAACTGCAATCGGAAATTCTGGTTGCAATTCCAAATGCAAAATGCGCCCTAAATTCTGCAAACGTTTCAGTAGTAAATACCTATGCATTTCCATTTTTGAATCGAACACAATGCCGTCTGTGGTTCGATCAATTTTTGGTGACACCTTGATTCGTGCATTTCCGGGCCGACGTCGACGCTTCGATTGTTTTTTCAAAACGGTGTTTCCTCGTCACCAACCCCATCCATTTGATGAAATTTTTGGTGATCAATCATGTGGACGCAAATCAGATTTGAAAATGCGTTGTTGTCGAAATTCTCATCAATGTGATGGATTTCAAAATCTTTTGGGATTTCGCAACGTGTATTCCACATCCACACGACCTGCGAAACCATCATCGATCGACGCACCTTGCCGACCGCCAAATCGACGCGCCAATCCCCGTCCGACATCCCTTTGCGTTTTGTTCGCCGTCGAGACAATTCACATCGATCACCGTTTTTATGATTCTTGTAAATGACATCCCCGACAACTTCGATGATGCCCGTATTCATCCACTGCAACACATCGGCGACTCTTGCCGTGTCTCTGTAGTACGAATGTGTGCCCATCAAAAAAACCCTTCACGCGCATGAACAGGTTCATTTCTCTGGATACCTAACGAATCATAAACGTCGTTGATTCGTTGAACCGTCACAACGTCATCCGGTAACTGTTCAGGGTGTGGCAAATAATCGTCCAACCCTTCCCACGGCAACGACACCAGCGGACGATTGCGATTATAAATGTCGATGCCTTCAACAATCGCATCGTATTTTTTGCCTTTTTTGAGTTCTCCCCGGATATACTTCGCCGCTGTTTTTTCTCCGATGCCCCTGATCCCTTCAATGTCATCTGTCCCACACCCGGCGAACGCCTTCACGTCTGCCCATTGATATGGTTGGATTCCCCATTCGGCGCGGAATGAATCCGCCGTCACAATGGCGCCCTTGACGGGATTGTAATACCTGACATTCGACGACAAACATTGAAACAAATCCCCATCACGGGACACGATCAACGCGTTTTCTGACGAATGGATTTTTTCAGCGAACCACGCGATCACGTCGTCCGCCTCATATCCCGGAATTCGAAAAATGTTGCGGTATCCCATTTCTGGCAACAATTCTCGTCGAATCTTATCGACCTGTTCATAAAACAACCGGCGGTTTTCTTTTTCCTCGTCGGTTTCGTTTTCGTACCGTTCACGCCGGGATGATTTGTAATTTGGGTACACCTCATGTCGTTTTGTTGGTATGCCATGCGCATCAAATGCAAACACAAACACCAACGGATCGTACAAATTGCGTACCTGTTGAATAGTATTAAACACCCCAAACGCAACACCTGTTGATTCACCCTCATATTGCAAATGACCGGTCGATTTCCATGCCCGGTTGCAAAGGTATGTTGCGTCAATCAGTGCGTACGTGTACGCCATCAGATCACCCGTACTTCCGTTTCCCTGTCACCTGACATTTTTCCTCGATCGTTTTCCAAACGGTGTCGGTGACTTCCTGCAAACGCGATTCGTAGTTGTTGTTTTCGATGAATTCTATCAATTCCGATTTCGACAAACTGACATCAAATTCAGTCGCGACAATCGGTTTGGTCGCCGTGCCGTCACCCGACCAATGCTTTGCCGTTTTATTGAGATAGACGACCATCGATTCGATGTCATGGAATCCGTATGACGGGTAAAACGGTGCATCAGAATGACGATGCAATCCTGACATGCGATTTTTTTCGATCTTGAATCGCACATCGTGACCGATCGTGTATTTCGATCCTTTGACCGTCTTTTCAATCTTGCCGAAATTGTACAACCACAATTGATATTGCGCGAGATATTTCAAGGTGCGACCACCCGAAAAACGCGTCTGTTTTCCAAACATCTGCGCGTTCAAATTGTCTTTTTCCTGACATATGATCAAAACGATCGACCCGGTTTCGCGCATTCGTTTTTCGACGTCCGGCATCATCTGCGAATTAACTTTTGCTTTTGCCGCCCCGCCATAATCCCCACCGGCATCGGCACCGCCGCGAACTTCCGTGAAAATCTTTTCCTGTTGTTTTCGGGTTGCACGATCCGACAACGCATCCATTGAATCGACAACGTAAAACACCGGACCATTTTTCATCCGTTCCATCAGATGAAAATACAATTCTTCGACAGTTTCGGAATATACTGGATCATCACCCTGATACATCGGTGATTCAACTCGATCGGCGAAACCCTTGCCAAAATACTTTTCATCGTCCATGTGAACACCGTGTTCGATGTCATCCCATACGATTTGATAGTCATCGAATGCCGGGTTGTAACACGCTTCCGCTTGCGCCTGACGACATAACCACGACTTACCTGTTTCACTCCCACCGATGATCAAATAATACCCGCCTTTTTTGATCGCGACGTCAGGATAACCGGAACACCCGATATTCAGGGTCGTGATCCCCCAACCGCACATTTTAGATCGGTCGTATTTTGTCACACCGATCGACGACATTGCGTTTTCAATTTCTGTCGCGTCGACATCGATGGGTTCATCAGGTTTCTTTTTTGGTCGTCCCATTTTTCATTCCACAAACAGCACACAAAACAAACGGCGACCTGCCATGCGTAAAACAGGTCGCCGATCGGATCACAGAATCAATCCCATTCACCAAATTCAGAATCAGCGACCGTTTCTGCCGGTGCCTTTTCCTCGTCGGTTGCCTCGAATGGCGGTTCCTCGTCATTCGGTTCAGGTTCAGGTTCAGGTTCAGGTTCAACTGATCCCAAAACCTCGACCTCTGCACAACCGATCGCCTTTTCGACATCGTCATCATCATTAGACAAAACCAACGATGTTTGATCGCGGGAAATTTTCATCACTTCCCATTCGCCGCCCTTCCATCGAACACGCGTACCGATTTCAATCCCGGCGTCGGATGCCTTCAAATCTTCCTTGATGGAATCCCGTTTGGTTTCCTGTTTGGTTTTCGTTTCCCGTTTGGTTTCCGTTTTGGTGTCAACCGGGTCACCCTTATCGTCGCGACGACGACGTGTGCGCGGTTCCGTTTTTTCCGGTTCCGGTTCCGGTTTCGGTGGTCGCCGCGTTGTACGTTGTGTCGACGCCGGTGACTTGTCACCGTCATCGTCATCGTGATCATCCCCTGCCGCAACACCATACCATGCCGCTTCGACCTCTGAATCTTCAGGGATTCGCAACATGTCATCCAACACGTACGAATGATCGATGATTTCATCGGGTAGTGGTTCATCACGATCGACAAAATCAATCGCAATCGCTTTTTTGAACGTGAAACTGCCGCCGGAATCAGTACCGATGTCAATGGCAAGAATTTTTCCGTCGGTTTCGGGTGAATAGAAAAAATCCCATCCCCTCGATTCTGGCGCCGTTCGGATTCGTCGTTCCAGTAACTTGCCGAAATTGTGCCAAGATACGTCCCACAACTGCAAACCGGTGTCAGGGTCGTTGTGATCGTAAATCAAATACAATTGACGAATCGCCGGGATGAAAATTTTCATCGCGTCTTTGTCGTACGACGGGTCATCGGCACATTGCGCTTTCATGCGTTGCATGAAATCCGGCAAATTCAATTTTGTGCGAGCCACGAACCACTTTTTTTCAGGTCCGATTTCCTTGTAAACGTAAAACGTCCGTTCGTAGTGCTCGACACCCGGTTCAACCTGTGGATTACCTTCCCCGGCAAAATACGGCACGATTGAAACTTCGTGCAAACCCTCGTCAGGTTTCCACAACTTCAACCCCGGTGGGACGATCAAACACGATGACGTCATACCGTCATTAAATGTTTCAGCGCGTTCACGCGCAGTTGATCCCCGTTGACGTCGTCGTTTTGCGCGTTCTTCGCGGGACATTCCCATTTTTATCTCCTACGTTTCCGGGTTCGGTTTCGGTTTCGACTGACAATTGACGATCGATCGATGTGTCCTTCGTCGGTGTCCGCTTCTGGTGGTTCCAACTGTTGTTGGTTTTTTGGGTCAGCGTAATATCGACGCATGTTGAATTCTGTCAAATTGATCAAAACAGATTTTCGATTCGCTACTGAAAAGACCATCTGTTTTGACAAATCGGCAAGGTATTCCGCTTCGATCATTTCCTGTCTTAATTGTACGACGTCAGGACAACAAACGACTTCATTTTCTATCAACTTTTCCGTCGTTTTTTTGTCGGCGTACTGTGCCCGAATTTCTTTTGACTTTTGCGCAATCAACAATTTGTAACGTGCTTCAAGATGTTGAAATTTGCGATGAGAATCAGCAGCGCGGACCGCCCATTCAGTCGACAAATCCGCCTGACGTTCCCATTCCCGTTCTAAATCGTCCGGGTCAACACTCAATGAAATTTTATCAGTCATGAGATTTTGGATTGAACACATTGAACACCGCCAAATCGAACCCCGCCCATTTCGATTCGACGATTGAAAATCTGAATTCTTCGATAATGTCTGCCGCTCGATCCTGTTTTTCTTCGCTCGATTTGGGATCAAGTAACGCCTTATCGGCACACGCCAAAACCATATATCGCAATGATTCCGGTTCCTCTGTTTCCTTGATTGCCGTCAACACTTTTCGTGCCTGATCCCACGACGCCCGACCGTCCATCATCGTTCGAAAAATCTGGTACCCCGGCGTGTCTTTGATTGCGGGTTCGATCGCATCCAGTATTTCGGATTCAGTTTCAAGTTCTGCTACTTGTTCCAAAACAACCAACGCCAATCGCGCCGACTGATCAGACGATAACGCGATCTGCGTCAGAACTTTTTTCGACAACTTCCATTTCTTTTTTTCACACGCCTGTTGCATGATCTGAACCAAATCCCGATCACGGATTGGATTCAATTTATACGGACTGAATCGCGTTTTGATGGTTTTCGACAGCTTGTTGAAATCTGTCGTACACATCACGAAATACATCAACGGTGGTGGATTCTCAGTTGCGAGCAATAACGCATCCAACGCTTCTGGTGTCAATCGATGCGCCTCGTCGAAAATGATCACACGGCATTTGCCGTACAACGGCGCCGCATTCGCGCCAGCCAACAACGACCGTACCGTGTCAATCCCACGGGTCGCCGCTGCGTTGATCACCTGCAAATCTAAACCACGACAACCCAACGCACTTGCAACGATCATTGCCAACGTTGTTTTGCCTGTACCCGACGGACCATGAAACAGCATCGCATGAGGAATTTTTCCCGCCTTCCCCTGTGATTTCAATTTTGCGATTACAGCATCCTGCCCGACAACATCGCTAAATTTTTTTGGACGGACTTCATTGTAAAGTGACGACATTTTTATGCCTTTCATGCAACTTGTTTTGCGATCCAATGACCTGACCCATCATCGATATATTCGCGTTTGTCAAACCATGTACCGGTGGCAACTTCTGCCTCGACGATCAACGGCACCTGTACCCAATCCCAATGCTCACGAACCGAAACAGTCATGATTTGATGTGCCATATTCAGCACATCATCGAGTTCGCTTTCATGGATATCCAAAACGATCGAATCGTGAATCTGACCCACAATTTTCGATCGCATGTTTTTCGAAACCAACCAATTTTGCAATTGCGCCAACGACCACAACAACAAATGGAATGACGGACCCTGAATCGGCGTATTCATCAAATTGTTTCGAGAATATTCACCCTTGCAAACAAATCCTGTCATCAATGGGAACCACCCGCGTTTCAGGTACAGGTTCCACCATTTTTCTTTTTCCGATGACCAATGTGAAAATTTATTGTTGAAACGTTCCTCGACTTTACGAACGTGTTCCGTGTAATCGTCCAAATTCCGAATACCGTGATCGGTCAACAAATGATCATACAGACAAACACCATCGACCGTTTTGATACCCATTTTTGCGATCGCTTCCCACAACGCAACCGCACATGATTTGTACCACGACCCGTACAAAATTGGAAAAACGAAACCGTTTTTCGTCATCGTGCGCGCCATGCTTGATACCTGATCGCGGGATACACCGAACACTTCCGCCGCCATATCGCGGTGGATATCCAAAGACATGTCAGCGGCGTATTCCAACATTGCAGGATCGCGCCAAAAACACGCCGCGCCGCGAAATTCCAACGCACCAAAATCGACTTCACACAACACATGACTGTCGCGGGGAATGAATGCCCGGCGTACCAATCGCGACAGACGTTTGTTGCGTGCCGGGAAGTTTTGGAAATTCGGCGAATCTGATGATGAACGGTACGTCGAAACACAATGCAGATTGAACACCGGATGCAAATACCCACGGTCGTCAACTTCCGCCAAAATACCCTTCAAAAATGTACTGTTGCATTTCGTCAATTGCTGCCACGATTCCCATTTTTTGATAAACGGCAAATCGATGTGACTCAATGATTCAGGGTCGGTTTTCGCGCGACGGTTTTCGCTCGTATCGTCGCCGGTATAATTTCGGCATTCGTACCCACGGACATCAAACAGCATTTCACCGAATTGTTTTCGTGATTGCATGTTTGCCCCGGTACCATACGACTTTTTCCAATCACTCCAAAATTCATCCTTTCGCAAATCGTCGTATAGTCCCTTCAACGTTTCCTCTGACCACGCGATTGCCCGTTCCAGATATGCGGTATCGATGCGGAAACCGTTCGTTTCGACCTGTGATAACGCCTGTGATCCCTGCAACAACAGATCAAATGCACGTCGTTCATGTGGTACAGCGGGGATTACCGACATCAGGCATCACCCAACATTTTATCGGCGTACATTTTGTTGTTGCGTTGCATCTGATGGAACTGTTGACGTTGTTCCGGCGTGAAATCCTGTTCCTTGACGAACTTTTTGTTGATGAACATCCCTTGCCGATCCTTGATTGAATCCCATGCGATTTGATCACACTCGTCAATCATTGATGGGTCAGGGATCAACGCCAAAAACCCGCGATTGATATTGCCGATTCGCTGTTTCAAATCGACGGAATCACCAGATTCGATCGCCATCATCGCCCGTGTAACTTCTGTGTTGATCTTGGCGATGATCGCAGTCAATTTGTCGTAAACATCATCATCACCGGGAATGAAATCATCGACAGTTTTGGTCGCCTCGTTGTCACAATCATGAAAATCAAACGAGTAAAACGAACAACACTGGATCATAAAAACGCGGGCATCCCCGATCGAATCTTTCATGCCCTTGATTCGCCGATTGCGGCGTTGTTCATCTGGCACACCGCCGCCGTTGTCTGTCCGACTGACATGGTATTCCAAAAATTCTGATGTTTCCTCAATCACCAAAACCATTTGGATGCCCGGCGTCGATGCATTCAACAAATTGCGCTCAATTCCCCATCGTCGACATCGTTTTTCATGTTCGGTCATATTCCTGATTCCTTGCGCTGTAAAACTGCGATTTTGTGTTCGATCAAAACATCCATGCCGTTGTAAATCAACAAATCCTCAACCGGTGCATCGAAAACACGATTCCACCCATCGTCACCACTTTCGAAATACGCGTCCATTTTACCGGACCACGTCACGCCCAATCGCACGTATCCCTGAAATTTGACAGACGACAACCCCGGCGACTTTTCGTCGTCAGATTTTGTACCTCGATTATCGAGGCAATGCGCGACCAGCATCGTATCGAAAATCAAATTGTTGTAATGCGTATTGTACAGCACACCGAACCAACGATCTTCGAATTTTGAGTTCGCGCCAATTTTAGGCACATCGGATCGCATCAACTCTAATGTCGCATCGATCGCGCCGCCTTCCCACAAATACGATACGACTTCACCAGAACAATGTACGGCGCATGATCGAATTTTCGATCCATTGTGGTCAGGTTTCAATCGATTGGTTTCGATGTCTATCGTCGCCGGTTTTGTCGATGACAAAAAACGCCTGATCCTGTACGCCGCCTCATCTGAATCCCGAATCACTTCGACCTGTTTTGTGTAATCCGGCGGATCAACATCGAATGGTCGCGTTCCAATCAATTTTTTGATCTGAAACAGGTGTTCGCGAAACCACAAATCTGCAACCGGTGCCGACGGTTTTCCGTTCGCTTCCTGATCCCGAACATACGTCGGATCATATGTCGGACAAATCCATCGATTGTAAAAATGCGATGGAATGTTCCACCCGCCATAAATCCACGGATCGTAATTACTGATCGATTTGATCCATGTCGGTTGTATCACTGATCGAATAGGTGCCTGTCCCGCCAACACCACGACATCAGGATCGAGTTCCGCCATTGTTTTCATGATATTCGGTCGACAAAAATCGATCTGTTTCGGATCAGCTTTTTCGTCTGATCCACAAATCGTCGCACCTGTCAACCAAACATCGTCCCACGTCAACCCGGCAGACTTCAGACCACCCTCTAAAATCGACCGCCTGCCGCCTGTGATCCACTTGTTCGCACGATCATCTATTCCATGCGGTCGCGGCAAAACGATCAACACACGCGATTTCCCGCTGCCTGATACGGGCATCATGGGATTCACGCAACCCGACTTCAAACCACATTCACCGCATTTTGGCAAATCAGCGGCAGTGATCGGTCGGTGCGTTTTTTCTTTTTCGAAAAATCCAAGTGACATCGGTTATTCGCCGTTGGTGATTTCCGTCACGGTCGCGTATTGATAAACACCACCATCGACCATCAAACGACGTTCGCCCAACAAACAATCGTTCGATTTTTTCGACAACTCGACCAGCATTTTCGGACCAACGCGAAACCGCAAATGATCCCCGTTGTATTCGACCTGTTTTCGTTCCATGTACCAACCTAACGGACCTTCACCCTTCAACGAAATCCAACCATTGTTCAGATCGACCAAAACGGTATTGCCGTCGACGTTGTCAACTGAAAAGATTTCCGCCCGTTTGATGATTTCCTCTAATCCACCGGGCAATACGATCTTATCACCCGACCCTTGCAAATACGGGGACAGATCATGATAAGAATCGTTGATGAATCGGCGACAGGATACGATCAACCCCGATCGATTTCGAAAATGCAACCAGTGATCTGATTCGCAAATCTCAACCATCCCCAAATCCGCCACTGATTTCAGCGATGCAGCACGAACCAAAACATCACCATCGATGCCCGATTCAATCTGATACCGCGCCATTTGGAACCGGTCGCACGCTTCCATGAATGACCCCGTCATGTGGACGCATGTCAGATCAAATTGCGACTGATCGCGTGACGCACACGAATGGACGATGCGCACAGCATCCCCGAATTCGTCCGGCAGTTCACGCCAATCGGCATCGTTCGGCGTCTCAACCTCATCGATCGGCAATGCAACCGTTTTTTCGATCGGCATGCCGCACGACCGTTTTCCCTGACATTTAATTTTCAATCGGGTACCCTTGTCGTCAGATTCAACGACAATGTCGACATCATCATCAGGCAATTGTGACAACACCGATCGCAATTTTTCCGCCTTCACGGCGCCCTCAATGTCGAGTTCGGTTGATCGCGTACACGCGACCTCATCGTTGAATGTGAATACCCTGCCACCACGAAACGCGAAACACGTTGACTGTTCCAACACTTCCCGGTTTGATAGTCCGGGAACGACCGATTCCAAAACTTTCAACAATTCCTCACGATTTACGCGCATCTTTCAACCTCTCAATGATTCCGTCGAACATCTTTCGTATGGTCGGCGAACTGTGGATGTAAAAAAACGACATCAACCCGTGATCAACTAAATCCAGAATTTCTGGTTCAGCGTCTTCGATACCGGCAAAATAAATTTTCTGTATCGATGGGTGTGTGTCCTGAAAACGACGAATGAATTTCGCGTTCGAAATCTTTCGATGCAATAATCGGGTCGACAATCCCGGTGATTTTTCGCGATACACGGCGCCTGACTTGGACGTGTCGACCCATTGTTCGACGACTTCAGGTTTTTCGTAATCGTCCGGCACCTCGACGCGTTCAAATTCCCCGACACGCATACCGATTTCATTCAGATACCTAACGATTTGATTGCGTCGGGTGAATGTCACATTACAAACGTGATCCCCCTTTTTGTATTTCGTCGGCGATTTGGGCGAAAAATTTACAACACATGGATCAAGGTAATCCCATTTACCTCTGCGTTCTTTTGGAATCCACACCCGACCATATCCGGCGGATTTCACCCATGTCGACGAATCAACAGAATGCCACGGAAACAACTGCATGACATCCAATCCAGTCGCCGCGAATCCATGTGTTTTTACGATCGGTGTGTCGGTACCTTCCGGGATCAAATGCCGTTTCATGTCGGCGAACCACATCAACATATCTTGATCGTGAATCGCTTTACCCGGTTTCTGACGCATCTGACCAAATCCGATGTATTCACACCCGGCGTCGATATATCGTCGCAACCATTCCCACGATTCCCCACGATGAAAAACCGGAATGATTTTTTCGCGTGGCAATCTGTTGCACATTTGTTTCCAGTTATTCCAATTTTGACGACACACATCGTCGAAAACTTGCGATGTTCTGATTCCTTTCGGAATCACATCCAACGCAACAACATAATCAACGTCGTCAATATGCTGACGGCAAAATTCAATGTATGCCGTCAAATCGATTTCTACATCACGCGTAAACGCTGTGAACGCCCCTGAATCGAGAATAAACGAATCCATCAGAAAAACCCCCGCAATCCGTTTTCCGCCTGCTCTGTCCGGGCATCTTGATCGTCGTCGAATATCGCGCGATCGTTTTTGTTGTTGTACCCGGACAGCGCCGCCAGCGATTTCGTCAAACATTCCTTTGATGCAATCGCATTCGGTTTGTGTTTTCCAGTCGGACGATAATTCGCATCAACGAAATCGATGTGTTTTTGTGTGATTTCATGCGTTCCCAGATTCGCCAACGCAACGCCCGCCCAATACATACGGGTTCGTTGCAATCCTTTTTTCGGACCTCGATTCGTGTCCAAATTCAAATCATCAGGAATGTCGATCGTTTCCGGTGCCGTGCCTTTTTCATCGTCTGACAATTCAACATCATCACCGATTTCGATAACATCCCCGGATTCATTCGCCGCCAAAACAGCGATAAACCATCGGCACATCATCTCATTTTCAGGTCGGTCGAGGTATTCATCAACTGTCCCTTTGAAACTGTTCAGTTTGTGCAACAATCGATCATCACCCCACTTTTCCGCATGGGACGAAACACCCGTTTCAGTGAACAATTTGATCGCGATGTTTTTTGGAATAATCATGATGATGTTGTGTGCCACTTCCGACAATGCGGGCATTTGTATGAATTCAGATGCGATGGCACTTCTGACGATCGACTATACGCCACCTTGCGCAAACACATCCGAATTTTTTCCTGTCGTTTTGTTCTTTTGTGCCGAAACGGTCCGAATCCCAGTTTTCGTCTGACCATATCACCACCTCGACAAAATGATTGGTTCGACACTATCGAAACAACCAGCGGTGTGGATGACTTTTCGCGACCGCTGTTTTCCTCTGACTTTTCGCCGAACGACCCAATTCAATCGCGCGCATTGTTGTTCGCGTTCATCGTCAGCAACATTGATCCCGATCATACCGTTCACGTGCGCTAACTTTCCCTTTGATCCTGAAAAATTGGATCGACTCAACAACGCTTTCGTGTTGCCGTATGCCGCCGCATTAGATTGGGTCGCCGTCAACAACAGGCAATGATTTTTTTGGGATATCGTACGCAACGTTTTCCAATTCTGGTCGATCGCTTCGTGTTTGTTCGAAAACCCCGGCGGGTCACTCAGAATGTCAGCATAGTCAACAATCACGACATGCGGTCGCCAATCATCTTGACGATCCCAATCTGACAAAATCCCCTGCAAATCAGATGCAGACAGTGTCGAATTCGCATGACACGACAATCTAAATCGTTGCCCATTCGACGACAATTTTCGCAAATGCCGGTACGCAACCACGGATTCAACGACAGGTCGCGGATTGTCTGACCGTTCCAATACCCAATCGGACGACGGATCATCCTCGATTTCCTGTTCCCACAAAACAGGTTCGAAAACATCGACCCCCGGTGGTGCCGACCTCGTTGCCCGCAGCCCTAAATTTAGATTCACTTCCGCCTCATTCGAATCACCTGTGTCGAAATAAGCGACCCGCCAACCCTGCCGCAACGCCCGATACGTCGCGTCGATCAAATACGTTGATTTCCCGGTTTTGTCCGGTGCCATGAATCCATATAGTTCGCCGATCCGAAACGCACCTTCGAAAAAATCCCCGGCAACCCCCGGATACGTGATCAATTCAAATGATCGATCTGTGATCATCTGAAATCCCGCATCCCATAACCCGAAATCGGTCAGCGGCATGCTATACGCGTTGTGCCCGATGTTGATCCTGTGTGTGTTCTCGAATAGCTCATACGCCCGATCAGGGTCGCCGCGATCCAAAAAATCATTGATTGATTCCATCGTCGCGGCAATCCGAACTTTGCCGAAATGACGACCTGCCAAATCTGCCAGAAATTCAACGGAATCATCCCCCGCACCCTCATCAGGCAACCCTGACAAAAAATCATCGATCGATTCTGCAACGGGATCGTCATCAGGTCGGGTTTCGTCCCATCGATCAAAAACGACCTCAATGTTTTTTCCGATAGGAAGGTGATATCGATTGAAATGATCCACACACCAACCGGCGATCATGTTTGCCCATGTCGACGCAAACAATCCTGACCGTGTCCATTCGGCGGAAATCTGCGCGATGAATCCGTGATTATAAACCATCGCCGCCAATAACTTACGAACATCAACCCCGTCGTCGTAATCGCGATGAACTTTCATGATAACACCTGACGGAATTCACGCGTTTGTTCGTTTTCAGCAGCGCCGAACAACCCGCGTTTTTCTCCGATCGCCAAAAAATGATCATAGGGAAAATCACGACCATGATCACGCGACCACGATTCCGCCCACCGGGTCAATTCGTCACGTTTGATGTACTGGAATTCATAAGCAACCACAACATGCGGGGACAAATCTACCCACGACGGACGGTCCGCCACAAAATCAGGTCGATTCAATTTTTCCGCCTCGATCTGATCCAATTCACGACATCGTTTTTCGTATTCAGATTTCGAAACAAAACCGGAAATGTACAATTTCGTTTTTGGTTTTGTCGCCTTTTTTGTCGACGTGATGGATTCCCCATAACGTTCCATCTGTGCCACGATTCGAGAGAACTTTTCGACGAACTGTTTCGCTGAATAAGCGACCGGGATGAATTCACCGCCGACATTTTCGATGTACCAATCGACGACTTGTGACGCGACATCTGGAGAAAAAACACCGTCGTCGATCGCCTTTTGAAATTCACGTGACCACGACCGATACGGTGTTCGGTTTTTGATCTTTCGTTTTCGAATCAATCCGGCGCGAAATCGTTTCGATAATTCTTCCGCCTGATCAGATTTTTTCGATTGCCTCTTTTCGAAAAATTCCATCCGTTCACTTTCAAAAAAAAATCACCCGGCGGATTTTGAAACACCGGGTGACGTTGTTGGTGTGAAAGGCAAATAACGCACCAACTGCAATCGATCATACGTCACGACGAACAACTGTGAAACGCTTTTTCACAAAAAAAGTCGTCTCAATTCGTCCCGTTCAGCCTGATCTGATTCCGCTGCATCGTCCCCGGTTTCTAATTCCACACGGATCGTTTCACCGTCAAACATTTCCAACCGCCGACACAAATCATCCGCCCGTGTCTGTGCGTCTGGTGATGAATCGAAACAAATCACCCGCCGGGCATACCGTGCCAATCTCGCAACCTGTGATTCTTCAAATCCTGTACCACATGTTGCAACACTTCCCGGACCAACCGACCACGCATCGATCGGACCTTCAAACACAATCACCGATGATCCCATGACGAGGTGTTCCCCGTACAACAATTTTTTATGCGGTTCAACTTCCTCTGATTCCTTTGCCGACAGGTACCGCAATTTTTCACGATCTGTGATCGCGCGTGATGTCCACGAAACGACCAAACCTGATTTGTTCCGAATGGGTATCCAAATCCGCCAACCAATTTCAGAACGATTCGCCAATCCTTTGACGCCCCAAATTCTGACAATTTCATCGGGATCAAATCCCCGCGACTCTAAATACCGACGGTGTGCCGGTCCTAATTCTTCCAATCCTTTTGGTTTGATGACACGCGGGACATGTTTCGGCTTGTATTCGATTTCGATCGACGTCGGCTTTTCATAATGATCATCAAACCAATACGACGCAATTTTTCCACGGGGAAAACCTGTCAGGTGTTCCAACATGTCAAAACCGGATTTCAATCCGCAAAACCAGCAATTACATCGACCGGTTGCCAATTCAAAACCCAATCGAAATTTTTGTTGACCGGGTGAACAGTCGGGACAATCTGCACCGACCCAACCCCGGCGAACATGGTGATGCGACGAATCGACATAATGAACACCACCATCGATCAAACACTGTTCAATATTCACAGCGGTGCCGATGGAACCAATTCGTCGATTTCGATTTTGCCGTCGAGAAAATTGACGACCAATGTACGCATCACGCGATTCATCGCATCACGATCGTCGATCACCGACGCCGATTTTTTGCTGAATCGGTCACGTTCTTTTTCGATGATATTGTTAAGCATGTACAAACACCGATCCGATGTCGGTGGCATGTCCACGACCTCATCGATTTCAATCTGTCCACGATTGAACAAAATGACCAGTGTTCGAACCAATCGCGACATGCTGTCGATGTCGTCGGTGTAATCCAACGCCCGGCGTTTCAACGACGCACGTTCGTCTTTCGTCAGACCGCGAATCAGGTATTTTACCCGTTCAGACGAACCCGACCCTGTTTTTTTCGATTTCGATTTTTGTTTGGTGGAAACAACCATTGTCGGTCCTTATTTAGTTCAGCTTGTAATTCTTCATGAATGTTAAAATCATCAATTTCGCCGATCATATCCCCGTCGAGGATTGCCGAAATGATGTCCTGTTTTTGCTGCAACAACCGACACATCGCCGGTTCTAGTGTATTGTTGGCAACGAGATAATAAATCCACGACGGTCGGGTTTGACCAATTCGCCAAACCCGATCCTCTGCCTGCAACAAATCGATCGGACGATAATACAATTCACACATCGCCACGACTCGCGCCGCCGTCAATGTGATCCCTGTCGATGCCGCGATCAAATTCCCAATGAACACCCGTGTTTCAGGGTCATTCTGAAACTGATCAACAACCATCTGTCGTTTGTGCTGCATCGTCGATCCTGTCAACGACACGCACTTTGCGTTGATATGTCGTTGCAACAGATTGATCGCTTTTTTGTGATACGCGAACAACACAATTTTTTCATCAGTTCGATGCAAAAATGAATTAACCCACGAAATTACCGATCGCATTTTCAATCGGGAACTGAGTCGCATCAAATTGCCGATCTGTGTCAACTTTTTCGCCTTCAATGCTTTCGCCCTGCGTTCAGGCGCGAAACGCATCAACCACGATTCGTAATCATCACGGCACAAATTATACTCATCATCATCATCGACTGCAACCGTTTCGATCTTTCGTGTTTTTGGTGGCAAATTCAGCGCCGATTTCTTTCGACGCAACATCCCCAATCCGTACAACTGGTGGTGTAACTCGTCGAGGTTTGACGCCCCTGAATAATCCCATCCCCACGGCATCAATCGAGCATCACAATACCGTTCCGTGTAATCACGAAACCCGCCTAATTTGCCGGGCCAAAGCATATTCGCGATCGGCCAAAGTTCGATCGGACGGTTGTACAACGGCGTTCCTGACAACCCGATCGACCGATCACAAAACGCCGACAATTTTTGTGCCGCCTTTGTTTTTTTGGCTTTTGGGTTTGTCAAATCTTGAATTTCATCAAACACGACCGTACGAACACCGATCGATTTGAAGTAATCAACCCAATACGGCAAAATTGAATAATTGATCACATGCACCGGTGAAACCGATAAATCGAATTCGCTTGTTTTGGCTGGTGGTTCCCTGCCATCACAAACCGATACCGGCAGACGTGACCCGTTTTTCCAAAACTCATCACGCCAATTGTATTTCAGGGACGCGGGACACACGACGACAGCGGGTAACCAATGTTGATTTCTCAACATCGCCTGAATCGCCTGCGCCGTCTTTCCTAGTCCCATCGAATCTGCTAACAATACAGATTCGCGTTCGGTGATGAACTCGACGCCTTCAACTTGATGCGGCAACAATTCAATCATGCTGCCACCTCTGATAGTGCATCACGAATTTCATGAAATGCCTGAACACATTTAGACTGTTTGACGCCGTCTGCCTCTAAAACATCTTCGATTTTTTCGCGAGACTGCAATCGCTTGCCGTATTCGACAACGGCATCACCGCACATCACCATTTGTGCGATTCGCCAAGCTAACGGCGACAGGCATGCCCGCAACTGTTCCATGTATTCAAACGACGACGGCGGTACGGGTGTGCTGATCTCAGTTGAATCGGTTGTCGGCAGCGGTACGAACTCTACCCAATTCGATCGCCGTGCATGTTTTCTGGCAAGGGATGCCAAATGATTTTTTGTCACATGCGTCAAATACGTCGTAAATTTTGAACGATGTGTTTCGTACTGTTTGACCGCCTTCATGAAAGCGACATGCGTTTCGCTTTTCAATTCCTCGACATCGATCCCGGTGTGATGGTGATATGCAACAGCAATTCGATACAACAACCGATGATGATCGTAAAACATCTGATCAACGTTCATGATTTTGCCTTTCAAAATATGCGGGTTGATGATAACCATCAACCCGCAACGTTGCAAACACCCTATGTCAATTTTCGACGACGAGTCGCATCAACATCACAATTCGATCCGTCAGCGCGACCGTCGGAATACGCTTCGCCGTCGGTACTAACTGTACTGGTTGCACGGCATGATCGTAGTTTCACACCGTGTTCATCGTTCAACCACTGTTTCGCCTTTTCCTCGACGTATTCTGACAATTCTTGTTTTCGAACGGTCAGTGCGGTTGATTGTACCTGTTCCTCGATTTTCACGATCGTCTGATATTTTTCATTCAGACCTGAAACAAACCCCATCCCATACGTTGCGCCTTCCCCGGCGTACACCTTGCCGTATTTGCCAAACGCCATCGTCGAAATGATCGATCGCAATTCGTCGAACACCTGTTTCGCGATGACCACCGATTCGGCGACACCAAACCAAACAACAACCGATGTTTTTTTGTATCGACCGGATGGTGTTTGTTGGTACTGCCCGAACACGTTTTTGACGTACTCGCGTGATCGGTACCAATCAGCACCGACGAATTGTGCGACAAAATCGCACAATTCAGCTTCCCAAAAATACAACTTTCCAGCGGTTTCTGATGTTGCGCGGGTGAAATCAGCCTCATCAATTTTTCGTTTGTCATCATCGATCGTCGATGATTCCAAATCAGATTCAGTCAACTGATGACGTTCCATCAGTTTTCGCGCCTGTTCCATCGCGACAAAAATTTCATTGTCGGTCGATGCATCATTTGCAGCGATGTTCAACATCGCTTTGATTTTTGAAACAAGTCGGTTTTTTCGATCGTCAGTCATTGTTGTTTTGCCTTTCAAAAATTTGGATTGTACCGGGTCGATGTCGACCCGGCGTTTGGGTTGAAAAATCAGATTGTGTGTACACCATCAAATTCGATGAACGCGGTGACAGATTTTACAGTTTTGGTTTGAAACATGATTTCGCCTTTCTAGTTGTTGTGTTGTTCGTTATGTCCCAATTATACCTATAATCGACCATGTGTCAAACCCTACTCGACAAAAATCGAAAAGTTTTTTAGAAATCGGGTCGCGGTACGCTTGTCAGGGATTTTTGTCCCTACGCCGGGAACCCCTGAACCGCAACCCGATGAACCATTTTATTTTTTACAGTGTCACCGTACAATAGACACACCGACGGCATCCCCCCGGATAACACTGGATCGGATCAACGGTCTGGAACGATGGTCGATCAATCGCAGGTCGTAGGGTATCGGGGATGTCGTCGGTTCTTTTATGAATCGAATCGATGAACACCCTAATGTTCAATCACTCAATTTCGATTTTGTTCGTTGTCGTGCAAATCCTGCTTATACTCGCCGTTTTTTGATCAATATCACGGATGACCGGGACGTTCCGTCGGAAATGTGGAATCAAATATCCACCCGTTGCCCGGATAAAACTGTCGATAACAGAAACAGCAATTTCGCATTCATTCTTTGAAATCAACGCCCCTCGTCGACCACACGTCGACTGTCCGTTGATACACGATGCCGCCCATTCGGCACACCGTTCTAGGTGAAAAATCGATTTGGTTCTTTTTCGTCGATTCATTTTCGTCGATTCGACTGGATAAAGTGCCAACACAACATAACCGGGTTTTGAGTGAAATAATGGGAATGACAATCGATGACCGTTGCCCGATCCGCAGATGATGCTGATCAACAATCGCCATGATCGATCGTATTTGATTTTTCGCGAAACACAATCAACTTTTTTTTTTGAAATGTGATTGACCTGACGTGCGAGTCAGGTATGATTCGGTTGTGCATTCGTTGCCTCGTTGCACACCGTTCGGAAATACCCGGTGTTGTGCCCCCTTCACCGGGTATTTTTCAATCACGCTTTCGCGGTCCCATAACCAGCCGCATCAATACCCGGCATCCCCTCGCCGGGTTTCTTTTTGCGCTTTTGGTTTTCGGTGTCGTATAATCTTTTCATGGAAATGAAACCCATACCACAACACGGATCGATTGACGCGATTGGATCGGGTGAAATCATCTACGATGAACTGAAACACCCGGAACCAATTTCGATCAATTCTGCAATTGCCCGAAAAAGACGTGTGGAGATGTTTCGCAAAAAACTAGGCACCAAAAAACCGAACAAAATAAGACGGCGTCGCCGATGACAAAAATTCGATTTCATCTAGGTCACGGTGAACATTACCGCACATGGCGAATTCAAACCGGTGATGTCGCGACGTTCATTGACCCTGATGAATGGTCAATCGTCATGTTCAAATGCGAATTGAAAAATCACCGCCGCGCCGCCGATCGAATTTACACCGGCGAAACGAACAAAACTGTTTGCGCATGGGTCGCGTGCAAACAGTTTGAAATCGTTCAACCGTCAACCATTGATGAATTTGTCGGTGAACAATTGCGATACAATCCGCACATTCACCCGTATTGGGTCGACGGGCAAGGCAACAACATCGATTCAAAAAAATACCCCGTGATTGTTTCACGGGGACGCGAATTGTTCGAATGGTATTACAATCCGCACATTCTTTAGAATGGAGTCGGATC
>Ga0180432_10002248_pt1 | contig 29117 bp, 22 predicted proteins | sample SS_ome_10_FD_132414 | JGI IMG/M metagenome (GOLD analysis project Ga0180432, IMG submission 132414) | Hypersaline lake sediment archaeal communities from the Salton Sea, California, USA - SS_1_MS_2 metaG | ecosystem: Environmental > Aquatic > Non-marine Saline and Alkaline > Hypersaline >... | reverse complement strand
CAGGTCCATCCGCACATCCTGGCCATGCAGCGATTGGGCCCGGCCGTCCTGGCCGTACAGGTCCGCCGCAACGCCGACACCGCCGCCGTGCGCAGCGCCCTGGGCGAACACCCGGTCACGCGGGAGTACCTCCTCCACGTCCTGCTCAGCGATGACGTGCCTCTGGACGATCCTCGGCTGGTCCTGTGGGGGTGGTTTACCCGGTTCGACCCACTGGCGGATATCCACCCGGCCCGGCGCGAGACGGCGGGCAATCGCATGATCCTGCATTTCCCCATCGCCATCGACGCCACGTGGAAGCCGGGCTACCGCAAGCCGGTGGCCTTCGACGAGCAGCGGGCCGCCCGCATCGACCGCGACTGGTTCCGCTACGGCATCGACCTGTCGGGGGGCGGGTAGATGGAAGAAGCAGAGAAAGGAGACAGGCACCTTTTCTCAGAACCACCCGTCCCTGCTGAGGCCGGACCTGCGGAAGAAAAGGAGCCAGTCCCCTTTCTCTGCGACTCGCTGATGGCCCCGGACGAGAATCGCCGGATGTTCGACCGAATCGCCCGGCGGTACGACCTGATGAACGCGATCCTCTCGCTGGGGCTGGATCGCGTGTGGCGCCGCCGAGCGGTCACCGAACTGCTCGGGGAAGGACAAAAAGGGGACAGGCACCTTCTCTCAAGACCGCCGGCCGCTGACGCGAGATCTGCAGTAGAAAAGGAGCCAGTCCCCTTTTTCCTCGACGTCGGCTGCGGGACGGGGGATATGTGCATCGAGATCGTTTGCCGGTGCCGCGGCGCCCGCGTGGTGGGCCTGGACCCGGCCGAGCGGATGCTTGATATTGCCCGCGGCAAGACCGCCGCGGCTGGCTTGGCCGAGCCAGTCACCTTCCAGTGCGGCAGCGCCCTTGCCCTGCCGTTCGCCGATGGCGAGTTTGCCGGCGTCGTCACGGCGTTCTGCATTCGCAACGTACCCGACCGCCTCGGCGCGATGCGCGAGATGCACCGCGTGCTAGCACCGGGCGGGCGGGCGGTCATCCTCGAACTGACCGTCCCGTCAAACCCCATCCTCGCCGCCGGCCACCGCCTCTACAGCCACTGCCTCGTCCCCCTGGCCGGGCGGCTCATCGCCGGCAGCCGACAGGCGTACCAGTACCTCGTCGACTCGGTGGCCGACTTCCCCCCCGCGTCGGAGGTCCTCGCGATGCTCACCCGGGCGGGTCTGGTCGACGCCCGCGCGATCCCGCTCCACGGCGGGATCGTAACGCTGTTCACCGCCGAGCGCGCGGGACGGTGAACGACACCAGCCACGTCGCCGGTGTCGTATGGCGTCAGTCGCTCCACGAACGAGAACCGCCCGACGCGTGCGAGAGAACGGTATCTCTTCGCTTCGGTCACGTGGACCGGTGCGGCCGCGGCGGCCCAGGTCCTGACGGACAGCCCCCCGGGACACCGTGTTGGAGTCGGCAACCATGCAGGGCAACCAGAAAAGGCGTTGCCGGCATGCGACAATCGGTCAGAACGGGGTTTACACAGATAGGGACAAACCCAGGTACACGCAGGAAATGCTGACCGGACATATCGAGTGTGTCAACGGCCTCGCGCCTGTGCTACTGAGGCGGACAGAGTTGGGCGAGAGTTATGTCTTGCTCATACTGGCAGCCCTCGTCGTTGTGACATGGATGTTGGTGCGTTTCGGCGGGCGGGGGGTGGCTTCTCGAAGGCGTTCGCCGTCTTCAGCGTGCTCTACTTCGCCGTTGTCGCCGCGATCGGCCTGCTCGACTTCGACACGCTGCAGAAACTCAGTGTTGAAGACGGGCTGATCGAGTGGATCACCGCAAACAGCCTGCTGACGGCGTGGCTGCTTGCCATCCTGATTCTCATTCGCCAGCCATGGCGCACCCAACCGTGTTGCACCGCCGCGTTCTTCGCCGCGGGCCTGTGCCTGGCCTGGGGCCGAGAACTGGCCTGGGGCAGGCCTTTCATCGGGCGGAGACTCTGGTACAGCCGAAACCTGTTCCACGCCCGGACGTACGTCGATCGCACGTACTTCGCGAGGTTCGGCGAATCCCAAGGCTTGGCCGAAGGGCCTGCGATGCTGTATACGTCGCACCTGGTCTTCACCGCCGTAGTCGTCATGGTGCTGACGACCGTATGCATCTACCTCTTCCGCCATCGGGGGCGGTTTCTGTCCGATCTGAAGGCGCTGCATCGCAGAACGTACGGTCGGTACTTCCTGTTGGGCCTGGGGACCTACGTTGTGGCGCAGATCGTCGGCAGGCTCTCCGCGATGGTCTTCGAGTGCGACGCCCTGGCGTCCTGGCACGAGGCCCATCATGTCCTCGGACACCGCGTGATAGACGAGCCGATAGAGCTTTGGGGGGCTATGTGCTTTTTGGCCTCGGTGATCATGCTCTGGCGGCGCTGCTTCGGGCGGTGGGACGCGATCGGCGGGTGCCGCCCGTGCGACTGAGCGCGCCGTGCGCCCCGATCGACGGGCTCGGGGAAACGATCGACGCACCGGGGCGTCGTCGGCTCGGGAGGGCCGGCGCCCGCCCGGCCACGCACACCCGACGAACACGTGCATGACCGCGGCGCCGTGGCGTCACGGATGTGGTAGAATGCCGCTGCTTCATGAACGAGAATCAGACAAGACGCACGGGCTCGCCATACGTCTTCGCCTCGGTCAAGTACACCAACGCGGCCCCGCTGGCGCACTTCCTGACGGACATCGAGCCGTCTGTCCGCGTGGTCACGGGCCGTCCGGCGGAGTTGACGGCCTGGCTGGCCGACGGGCTGGCCGACGCGGCGATGGTCCCCGTGGCGGACCTGTTTGCCGACGACCGCCTGGCCACGATCGACGGGATCGGCATCTGCGCCGACGGGGCGGTCGGCAGCGTCCTGGTCACGTGCAATCGCCGCCTCACCGAAGTCCACACCGTCGCACGCGACCCGGCCAGCCGAACGTCCAACGCCCTGGCCGGCATCGTGCTGGCCCACCACCTGGGCCGACCGGTCCGGATGCTGGGCCCCGAGGCCACCGAGAGGGCCGACGCCCGGGTGGTGATAGGCGACCGGGCCCTGCTGGCCGAGACGGGGCGCGAGGACAACCTGGATCTGGCGAGGCTCTGGAAGGAGATGACGGGGCTGCCGTTCGTCTTTGCGGTCTGGGCGCATCGCCGCGGGCATCCACACGCCGCCGACCTGACCCGGATCGCCCTGGCCGCGCGTGACGCCGGTGTGCGGGCCGCGGGCCAACTCGGCGAGCTGCACGCTCGCCGGCTCGGCCTGGACGTCGACCGCTGCCGCGACTACCTCACGCGCACGGTGCACTACCACGTCGGTCCCCGCGAGATCGAGGCCATGGCGCTGTTCAGGGAACTTGTGGCCTCCCGGAGGGCCGAGGCGTGAGGATCACCGTCGGCGAGGGACTGGACCTGCTGGTCAACTGCCCGACGGCCGACCTCATGGCCCGGGCCGACGCGATCCGCCGAGAACGCCACGGACGGTGGGCCTACTTCGTCCACAGCCTGAACATCAACCCGACGAATGTCTGTGGGAACCGCTGCGAGTTGTGCGCGTTCTGGCGCGAGCCTGACGCGCCTGACGCGTATGTGCTGACGCTGGCCGAGGCCCGTGAGCGTCTGGCCGCGGCGGCGGGGCGCGGGCTGACCGACCTGCACATCGTAGGCGGACTGCACCCGTCGGTCGATCTGGCGTATTACGAAACGCTACTGCGCGACTGCAGCCGCCTCGTGCCCGAAGCACTGGTCCAGGGCATGACGGCCGTTGAGATAGCCTTCCTGGCGGACAGCGAGTCACTGCCGCTCTCGGAAGTCCTGGGTCGGCTCAAGGACGCCGGACTCGGGGCGATATCCGGAGGTGGAGCGGAGGTTTTCGCGCCCGGCGTTCGCCGGGAGATCTGCTCGCGGAAGATCTCCGCCGAACGCTGGCTGGCCGTGCACGCCGAAGCACACGCGATCGGCCTGCCCACCAACGCGACGATGCTCTTCGGGCATATCGAGACACCCCGTGACGTGGTGGACCATCTCGATCGTCTCCGCGACCTCCAGGACCGCACCGGGGGGTTCCAGGCGTTCATCCCGCTCCCGTTCCACCAGGCCGGGACGAAACTGCCGGTCGCGCGCGGGCCCGGGGGGCACACCGTGGTGCGGACGATCGCCCTGGCGCGGGTGTTCCTGGACAATGTCCCGCACATCCGCGTGTTGGCCAACTACATGGACCCGAAACTGCTCCACGCCGCGGCGTTTGCCGGCGCTGACGACCTGGGCGGGACGAGCCTGGACGAGCGTATCGCCCGCGCCGCCGGGGCGCCGGACAGCCACCGGTCAGATTCCGTCGCACGGATGGCCGAGGTCCTGGCCGACCTCGGCCTGGAGATGGTCCTGGTCAACAGCGCGTACGAGGAGAAAAGGGGGACAGAGGGGACAGGCTCCTTTTCTCAGGACGACCGGCCACCAGTAACGGTAGACCTGCACGAGAAAAGGTGCCTGTCCCCTTTTTCTCCTTTTTCTCGCGCGGCGATGGATCGGGCCGAAGCCGGCGAGCGGCTCAGCACCGCCGAGGCCGCGGCGCTGTTCGACGACGCGCCGTTCCAGCGGCTGGGCGCGCTGGCCCACCGGCGTCGGCTGGCCGCGGCGCCGGCGGACCGCGTGACCTTCGTGATCGACCGCAACATCTCGCTGACCAACGTGTGCGAGAGCGGCTGCAAGTTCTGCGCGTTCAGCGTCGCGCCTGGCTCGGATGAGGGATTTACGTTATCGATCGACGAGATCGCGGCCAAGGTCTCCGAGGCCATCGCCGCCGGGGCGACGCAGGTGCTGGTCCAGGGCGGACTGAATCCGGATCTGGACCTGGCTTTCTACGAGCGGATGCTCTCTGCGATCAAGACCTGCGGGGAAATCTGGGTGCATTCCCTTTCGCCCGCAGAGGTGGACTATCTCGCCGCCCGGGAGGGGCTGACGGTCCGCCAGACGCTGGAGCGGCTGCGCTCGGCGGGGCTGGACTCCCTGCCCGGAGGCGGCGGAGAGATCCTCGTCGACGACGTCCGCCGGCGCGTCAGCCCGAAGAAGGTCTCCGCCGAGGCCTGGCTGGACGTGATGGAAGCCGCCCACGGGTTGGGCATGCGCACGACGGCGACGATGGTCTACGGCCTGGGCGAGACGACGGAGCAGTTGATCGAGCACCTCGTTCGGATCCGCGACCTCCAGGACCGCACCGGGGGGTTCACCGCGTTCATCCCGTGGAGCTTCCAGCCGGCCAACACGCGAATGCCCCTGCCGGAGCGGACGGGAGTGGACTACCTGCGCGTGGTGGCCATGTCCCGGCTCGTGCTGGACAACGTGCCGCACATCCAGGCGGGGTGGGTTACCGAGGGGCCGGACTTGGCGCAGTTGGCACTGTCGTTCGGGGCCGACGACTTTGGCGGCGTGCTGATGGAGGAGCGAGTGGTCCGTGCGGCCGGCGCGTCGTATACGATTGCGCTCGACCAGGTCGTCTCGCTGATCCGCGAGGCGGGATTCACTCCCGTCCAGCGGACCACGCAATACGACGTGCTGCGGGTGTACGACGACTGAGACCTCACTCCTCGACGAAGTACTTCATCGAGACCTTCTTGTACTCGGTTGTGGAGAACAGGACGTCGTAGGCGTCGATGCGGTGTTCGCCGGCGAAGGCTGCGGCCAGGGCGCGGACGCTCCGCTCGTCGCGGCCGTGGATCATGCCGAACAGCGTGTAGGGGAAGTCCGGCAGCGCCGGGCGGCGGTAGCAGTGCGAGACTTCAGGCCGTTCGGCCAGTTGCCGTCCAACCGCGTCGATGCGGTCGGCCGGGACAGCGTAGATGCTCATGCCGTTGGCCGCGAATCCCAGCCGCTGGTGCCGCACGACCGCGCCGAATCGGCGGATGACGCCCGCGCCGCACCAGGCGGTGATCTGCTCGATCACGCGATCGACCGGCCAGCCGAGTTCACCGGCTACGTCGTCGAACGGCGCAGTCGTGTCGGGGACGGACTCCTGAAGCAGACGGACGAGGTGCTTCTGCTCAGCAGAAAAGGGGTCAGGAACCTCTTCTCCTGCAGGTTCAGCGTTATCGGAAGGCCCGGATCCAGGAGAAAAGGTCCCTGACCCCTTTTCTGCCCTCCCGCCGGCCAGGTCGAAGTGCACCCGGATCTTGTAGACTGTCAGCGCGGGCAGGCTGAAGAAGGCGTCGATGCCGGTTCGGCTGCGCAGGTCGGCCAGGATGGCCTCGACGCGGGCCTCGGACTCGGCCGTCAAGGTGAACCACAGGTTGTAGGCATGTTCGCGCCGATAGTTGTGCGTCACGCCGTGCAGTTGGCTGACAGCCGCGGCGACCTCGTCGAGCCGGTCCGGCGGGACGCGGGCGGCCACCAGCGTCGAGAAGTAGCCCAGCGCCCGGGAGTCGAACACGGCCCCGAGCCGCCGGATCGAGCCGGAACGGCGCATGGCCGAGACGCGCCGGGCGATATCGTCGGCGTCCGCACGCAGCCGTTCGCCCAGGACCTCGAACGGTCTGACTGCGACGGGGAAGTCCGTCTGAATGACGGACAGGATTCTCTTGTCGAGATCATCCATCGTGGTCTGCCCCGTCGCCCTCCGCGCAGCGCCTGGGTTGGTAGAGGCAGAACGGCTCCTCGGCGAGGTAGTCGCCGGTGAAGGCGAAGGCCCTGGCGCGGCACCCGCCGCAGATGCGGGCGTACTCACACCGCCCGCACCGTCCGTGGTAGCCGCGAACGTCGCGCATCTGCGCGAAGACCTCGGAGGTGTCCCATATCTTCCTGAAGTCCAGCCCCTCTGCCCGCAGGTCTCCGCAGGGGATATCGAGGAACCCGCAGATCTGCACGATACCGCGGTGCGAGATAAACGCGAACGACTGCCCACCCATGCAGCCCTTGACGGCGTTTGAGCCCGGCTCACGGACGCCTTCCTGGCAGAGGATGCGCTGGTAGTGCGGGGCGCACGTGACGCGGATGCTGATGTCGTCACGCTGCTGCTGCGAGGCGAACCAGCGGAGCGTCCGCTCGTAGTCGGCGGCGGAGATCTCCTGATCGGCCAAGTCCTTGCCGCGCCCGGTCGGCACCAGGAGGAACGGGTTGAACACCGACGCGCCGAGTTCGACCGCCAGATCCAGGATCGCCGGCACCTCGTCCAGGTTGTGCTGCGTGATCGTCGTGTTGACCTGGAAGTCGATTCCCGCTCGCTTGGCCGCCTCCAGGCCGCGCACCGAGGCGGCAAACGCGCCCGGAACCCCGCGAAATGCATCGTGGCTCTCGGCGGTGGCGCCGTCGATGGAGATCGAGATGGTCGTGATGCCGGCGGCGCGGATCTTCGCGGCTGAGGCGTCATCGATAAGCGCCCCGCACGGGGCCATTACCGTTCGCAGTTCCAATGCGGTCGAATGGGCGGCGATGTCGTAGATGTCCGGGCGGAGCATGGGCTCGCCCCCGGTGAGGATCATGATGGGTCTGGCGAACGACGCGATATTGTCCAGCAGTCTGAAGCACTCGTCGGTGGACAGTTCGCCCTCGTACGGCTCAGGTCTGGCGGCGGCCCGGCAGTGCTTGCAGGCCAGCTTACACGAGCGCGTTACCTCCCAGGCGATCAGCCTGGGAGAAAAAGGGGACGGGCTCCTTTTCTCCAGGCCCCGGTCTTGAGACGACGCAGGACTTGCTGGAGAAAAGGTGCCTGTCCCCTTTTTCTCCTTTTTCTCACCGGGATGACCGTCGCCGCGAGGCATCAGCCGTCGTCCTTCGGCAGTGAGCCGCTGATTTCTTCGTCGGTCAGGTAGCACGCCGGGTCGCAGGCCCACAGGTCGCCGGTGGCGGCCTCGGCGCGGACGCGGAAGTTGCCGCCGCACATCATGAGGAACCGGCAGTCGGCGCATCGCCCTGTCACGTGGGGGTACTTGTTCTTCAGCTTGGCCATCAGCGGGTTCGACAGGTCCGTCCATATCTCCGAGAACGGCCGCTCGGTGACGTTGCCGAACGTCACGTGCCGCCAGAACTGGTCGGCGTGCACCGCGCCGTCCCACGAGACGCACCCGATCCCGTTGCCCGAGGAGTTCCCGCCGTTCATCCGGAGCAGCTTGAGCACGTCTTTGGCGCGGCGGCTGTCTTCACGGAGCATCCTCAGGTAGAGATAGGGCCCGTCGCAGTGGTTGTCCACGGTGAGGACTTCCTTCACCTTGCCGCGCGCGTGCAGGTCGGCCGTGCGGTCGATGATCAGGTCCACCACGGCTCGGGTCCCCTGGTGGTCGAGGTCCTCGTTCATCAGCTTGGTGCCGCGGCCGGCGTACACGAGATGGTAGAAGCAGACGCGGGGGATGTTTTCGTCTTCCAGCAGGGCGAAGATGTCGGGGATGTCCGCGGCGTTACGCTTGTTGATGGTGAACCGCAGCCCGACCTTGATGCCGGCGGCCAGGCAATTACGCATGCCGGCCAGCGCCTTGTCGAAAGCGCCTTCTTGCCCGCGAAACCTGTCATTCGTTTCCCGCATGCCGTCCAGGGAGACCCCGACGTAGCTCAGGCCGACGTCCTTCAGCCGCCCGGCGGTCTCAGGCGTGATCTTCGTGCCGTTGGTCGATATCACCGCCCGCATGCCCAGCGCCACGGCGTACTCGGCCAATTCGAACAGGTCGCCCCTCAACAGCGGCTCCCCGCCGGAGAAGAGGATCACCGGCGCGCCGAACTGCGCGAGGTCCTCGATCAGCGTCCGGCCCTGGGCGGTGGTCAGCTCGCCGGGGTAGTTCCTGTCGGCCGATCGCGAGTAGCAGTGGACGCACTTCAGGTTGCACCGCCGCGTGCAGTTCCAGACCACCACGGGCTTCTTGTCGGTCGAGAACTGGAGCAGGTGGCTGGGCAGGTCCTTGCTGGCCGCCCCGTAGCGCAGCACGTCCGAGGGCTCGACGGTTCCGCAATACAGCTTGGATATTCCGATCATCGGGGGTTCTTTGCTACGTCCTTCCTTCGTTTGACAGTATAGCTTCGACGAGTCCGGGAATCGTGTGGGATTCGGCTTCGACGTCGGGTTCGAAGCCCGCCTCGGCCAGCGTCGCCGACGTGGTCGGCCCGATGCTGGCCAGCCGAACTTCGGACCCCTGCACCAGGCCGGGGTCCACGACGTTGAAGAAGTTCTTGACCGTCGAGGAACTGGTGAAGGTGATCCAGTGCAGTTGACCCTGTTCGAGCATGTGGGCCACGCGCTGGGCCCCGGCCCCGTCGGGCACCGTGCGGTAAGCGGTGACCTCGCATACGTCGGCGCCGCGTGCAGCGAGGTCTTCGATCATCGCCGGCGGGGCGATGTCGGCGCGCGGGCAGAGGATCTTCACGCCGGTGAGGTCCTGGGCCTGGGACAGGGCCTTGACGATCTCGGTGCTGACGAACTTCCTCGGCTGCAGGTCGGGCGCCAGGCCGAACTGCCCGAGCCGCTCGGCCGTCGCGGGGCCGATCGCACAGAGCCGGCACGCGTGCAGGGCGCGGGCGTCTTTTCCCGCCCGGGCCAGGGCGTCGAAGAAGGCCTCCACGCCGTTGGCGCTGGTGAAGATGACCCAGTCGAAGCGTGCCACGTCGGCCGCGGCGGCGTCCAGCGGGCCCGGGTCGGCCGGGGGTTCGATGCGGATGGCGGGCATCTCGACCGCCTCGGCGCCCAGGGCCTCCAGCCGCGCGGTGAGCTTCGAGGCCTGCGAACGCGCCCGCGTGACGACGATCCGGCGGCCGAACAGAGGCCGCTTCTCGTACCAGTTGAGTTCGTTGCGCAGGGCCACGACCTTTCCGATGAGGATGATCGCCGGGGGCTTGACGCTCGCTTGCTCGGCCCGGTCGGGCAGGTCGGCTGCGGTTCCCGTCAGCACGCGCTGCCGCGACGTCGTGCCCCAGCGGATGATCGCCGCCGGCGTCTCGGCGTCCAGGCCGTGGGCGACCAGGTTCTCGCAGATCGGGCGCAGGTTGCGCACGCCCATGTAGAACCCCAGCGTGCCGCGCCACCGCGCCAGGGCCTCGTAGTCCAGGTCCGAGCCTTCCTTGTCGGGCGTCTCGTGCCCGGTGATCAGCCCGAAGTTGCTGGCCAAGTGGCGGTGTGTCACGGGAATGCCGGCGTATGCGGGCGCGGCCACGCCCGCCGTCACGCCCGGAACGACCTCGAAGTGGATCCCGGCGTCGGCCAGGGCCAGGGCCTCCTCGCCGCCGCGCCCGAAGACGTACGGGTCTCCGCCCTTGAGCCGGACGATCGTGGCGCCTTTCTTCGCGCGGGCAACGAGCAGGTCGTTGATCTGGTCCTGCGTGAGCGTGTGGGCGCCGGCCTTCTTGCCGACGTAGATCAGTTCGGCGTCCGCCCTGGCACAGGCCAGCAGCCTCGGCGAGGCCAGGTAGTCGTAGACGACGATGTCCGCCTGTTCCAGCAGTTGCCTGCCGCGGACGGTGATCAGGCCCGGGTCGCCCGGCCCGGCGCCAACGAGATAGACGCATCCTTGTCTCACGAGTGGGGCTCCTGTGCATCGCCGGGCCAGCTCGCGGCGATCTGGTCGAGTATTTGCATGCACCCGGCCTGACGCAGCACGTCGGCCAGTGCCCGCCCGATAGTCTCCGGGTCTTGATCGGCCGGGACCGAAACGCTGCGGCGGAGCAGCCGACGCCCGTCCAGCGAGGCGACCATACCCGTGGCCTCGAACGACGCGCCGTCGTCGGCAGGCCGTACGTAGGCGCCGAAGGGCACCTGGCAGCCGCCGCCGAGATAGGCCAGGAATGTCCGCTCGGCCGTCACGGCCGCCCGGGTGGTCGGATCGTTGACGGCCTCGAGCAGCCGGGCAAGGTCTCCGTCGTCCTGGCGGATCTCGATGCCCAGCGCCCCCTGCCCACAGGCGGGCAGGAACTCGCCCGGGGCCAGCCGCGTCGCCGGACGGTCCAGCAGGCCCAGGCGAACCAGGCCCGCCCGGGCCAGCACGATGGCCTCGGCGTCGGACTCCTCCAGCTTCCGCAGGCGGGTGGCGATGTTCCCGCGGACCGGTCGGACTTGGATGTCCGGCCGCCGGTGGAGCACCTGCGCCGTGCGCCGCAGCGATCCGGTAAGCACTGCGGCGCTGCGGGGCAGATCGTCCAGCGTCGCCGGCGCCTTGGCGATCAGGAGATCGGCGGGGTCCTCTCGCGGTGGCACGGCCGCCAGGCCCAAACCCTCGGGCAATTCGGTGGGCAGGTCCTTGAGGCTGTGGACGGCCAGGTCCACTTCCCCGGCCAGAAGCGCCGACTCGATCTCCTTCGTGAACAGGCCCTTGTCGAGCATCTGGTGCAGGGCCTTGTCCAGTATGCGGTCGCCGGTGGTGCGGATGACCTTCAGGTCGACCTCCAGCCCGTCGTGGGCGGCGATCAGCGCCGAGCGGACGTGGTTGGCCTGCCACAGGGCCAGCTCAGACCCTCGCGTGCCTATCACGATCCGTCTCATGCGTCGTCCTCTTCCAGTTCGTCCAGGTCGAACATCCGCCGGATCGTGTCGACGGCAGCCAATTGATCGCCCGTTGACGCCTCGGCGGCCAGGGCCTTGAGAAACACGATCGGGCCGTGAAGCATCTTGCTGCACAGGCCTTTCGTGAACGGATCGAGCTGGTCGCGGGCGCCGTCGGCGAACTTCCCGCCGTAACGCGTGATCTGGGCCTGCCGGAGCATGTCGAAGCGGCGCTGGAGCAGCGCGATGGTCGCCGCCGCCTGACGAGAATCGTACCAGGTGACGAACTGCTCAACCTCGTGGTCAACGATGGCCTCGGCCCGGGGAATCTCTTCCCGGCGGCGCTCGATGTTCCGGGCGACCACGCGGTCCAGATCGTTCATGTTGTAGAGGAAGACGTTCGGCAGGTCGCCGAGTTCGGCCTCGACGTCGCGCGGAACGGCAATATCGACGATCAGCAGCAGTCCGCTGCGCCGGCGAATGGGCCCGGCGAGAGATTGCATCGTCAGGACCGGCTCGGGGGACCCGGTCGAACAGATGACCAGGTCCGCCTCGACGATCGCCTCGCCAATGCCCCCCAGGTCGATCGCCCGGGCCCGGATGGCCTGTCTTGCGGGCGCCGGGGCATCGGCCTGGTCGCGCGGGTCCGCCGGCATCGCCGGACAGCGGGCCTGGTCCTCGTCGATGTCGTCGCCCTGGCCGGCCGCCAAGGCCTCGGCCAATCGCTCGGCACGCTCCAGCGTGCGGTTGGCTACGATCATCCGCCCAACGCCCGGCGCGATGAGCCGGCGTGCGGCGGTCTCGGCGGTCTGACCGGCCCCGATCAGAAGCACCGTCTTGTCGGCCAGGTCGGTGAAGACCTGCCCGGCCAGGTCGACCGCCGCCTGGGCGACGCTGGCCGAGCCGCGGCCGAGGTCGGTCTCGCTGCGGACCCGCTTGCCCGTGCGCAGCGCCGCGTGCAGCAGCTTGTTCATGAGGAACCCGGCGGTCCGGGCCTGGACGGCCTGGCGGTAGGCGGCGCGAACCTGCCCGAGCACCTCGTGCTCCCCGACGATCTGCGAATCGAGCGCCCCCGCGACGCGGAATAGGTGCCTGGCGGCTGCCGGTCCGTCGTGGTGATAGAACACCGACGTGTCCGTCGGCGGCGCGGCATCCTTCAGCCGGGCCACGTGAGAGAGGATGTACTCCAGCGCGTCGCGGTCGGATCGCGAGACGAAGTAGACCTCCGTGCGGTTGCACGTGTCCAGCACGAGCGCCTCGTCGAAGACGCTCTCGCGGTGGACGGCGCGGAGGAACTGCTCGCCCGGCTCGCCGGCCAGGGCAAACCGCTCACGCACCTCCACGGGTGCGGTGTGATGATTGATGCCTATTACCGACAGATCCATGGCAGCCTGAAGTTTGCGTTCGTCAGGACATCACGATGCTCGTCACGAGGTACGCCACGACCACCACGAACCCGATCACCGCGACCACGGCGACCCGAACCAGCGACCACTTGGCCAGCCGGCGGCCCAGCACCCCCGCGGCGCACGTCAGCCACGCGATCGAGCCGATGATGATCTTGGCGGTGACCTTCGCTTCAATGCCCCCCCCGGCGGTCCCGCGACTGTACATCATCGCGCCGGTGACGATCGAGACGGTCATGAAGACCAGGCCCACCAGCAGCGCCCCCCAGCACATCGCCCCCAGCCGTTCCAGCGCCGGCAGGCGGTCGAACAGCAACCCCACCCGGTGCTGCTTGAGGTTCCGCTGGCCCAGGAGGTACAGCCCGGCGTACAACGCGGCAAAGCCCATGGCCGTATACGCCAGGCACGCCGGCACGATATGCAGCCAGCCCGGGCCCGCATGACCGGGCCCGCGCCCCGCGGCAAGCAGGAGCGACGCGGTGTACTGGCACAGGAAGACCAGCAGGAACACGAACACCCCTGCCCGCCGGTCACGCGTGAAGCTCTCGATGGCCCAGTACACCACCGCCGACGAGACGGCCACCAGCGACAGCACCTCGGCCACCGTATCCACCGGCGCCCCGCCCAGGCGAACGCCCCGGGCGATCAGGACCGCCGCGTGGAGGACGATTGCCACGACCACGCCCGGATTCCGCGCGTGCGTCCGCACGCGCAGGATGAACGTGGCGCCGTAGTCGATCGCCAGCGCCAGGTACACCAGCGGCAGCACCCACTTGGCCAGAGCCAACAACGTGTCCATGGTCACTCTCCTGACAATACACTGCCTGAGCCGACAGCGCGTCAACAGACAATCCCTCTCATTATGCGCCGAGGACCGGTGCACTGCAACGCGCGACAGCCCCACCAACGCGGCCCCCACGGTGCCTGGTCCCTGCGATGTTCTGGCATCCGGCCGTCAGTGTCGCATGATCTGCAGTCACCGGCCGCGCTGGGCACTGTAGGTTTGGGTAACCTCCTGCTTGCTCAGGGCTCGGTTGTAGAGCATCACGTCGTCCATCATGCCATGGAAGTACTCGCGGAAACCGGACATGCCGATCAGCACGGGGTTGGCGTTGATCGTGACCTTGCGCTTGAGCGGGCGTGAGGCCTTGCGGGCGCCGTCAATGTACAGGTGCATTGCCGTGCCGTCGAACGTGGCGGCTACATGGTACCACTTCCCGGCCGCCGGAAGTTCCCAGCCGACGTCAGCAGAGCCCTCCGGGCCCAGCATGAACTCGATCCGCTGGTTCTGAAGCCGGAGGATCTTGCCGTTGTTCCCGCCTCGACCATGGTCTGAAAGGACATTGCGGAACCCGCCGAAGGATGCAGGTCGAATCCACGCGCAGACGGTGACGGCATCGGCCATCTTCAGTCCCTTGTCCGCCCCAGCGCCCACCGAGTCATCCCGCCCGTCGAACAGGCAAGCGGCGTTGCCCTTCCCTCGGGCATCAGGCGCCGGGCGGGCGCCTGCGGCGCGGCCGTGATGGTTCCGCCCGCTGGCGTCGACGATTCGTCCGTCACGCGTGGCGTCGAACGTATAGTGCAGCATCAGCCCCTTGCTCGGCACCGCCCGGGCGCCGCTGGACAGGCCGAGCTTCTTGAGTTCCGCCGCGACGGCCATGAACCCTTCGGCGGCCTGTCGCCGCTGCATGTCTTCCGTCGTGTGGACCTCGAGGTACATGCCCAGGTAGTCGCTGGCGCGTTTGAGCAGGCGTCCCCTGGCCTGCCTGCTTCCCGTCTGGGCGGCGAGGGAACGATACCACTGGCCGAGCGTGAAGAAGTCTCCGTCGGCCAGTTCAGATGCCTCCTTTGCCGCCAGCGAAACGTTCTTGCGCAGCGTCGCGTCGAGGGCGCTGCTGAGATGTCCGGCGGCCTGGTCCGGCATGTCGAGGTCGACCAGGTAGACCCTGACGAGTCGCCGGCGGACCGATACGTCGTCGGGGTCCTTTGCGATGGAGGCTTTCAGCGTGGCCAGCCGCGCCTGGGTCTGTGCCCGGGCCTCGGCGGCGCGGGCGGCCTCATGCAAGGCCTTCCGCTCAGGCAGGATCAGGGCCCTGGCCACGCCGTAGGCCTGCCAAAGGTGCTTTGCCGCTTCGCGGTACTTGCCGGGTTTGTCCTGCACTTCGGCCTCGGCGGTCAGCAGCTTCACGTAGGCCCGCCCATTGGCCGCCCGGTCCTTGCGCGGCCCGCGGAGGTACATCAGGCGGTGGACCTCCAGCCGCTTCGTCCGCAGCGCGTCCGCGCGCGATGGCGCAATTACCCCCAGCAGGTCCAGCGCCGCAAGAGCCGAGGCGTACCCCGACGAAGCCATGATGCCGAACTGATAAGCCTTCTCGCAGACGCGCACCTGCACTGCCGGGGCATCAGCCAGAAGTTTGGCCGCGGCGACGAGCTTCTCGGCTCTTTCCGCCGACGTCCTCGACTTCCGAACGATCTGATTGATGATGTTGTCGGCGTCGTCGCCCGTGGCCGGCGACAGCACCCACAGCGATGCTGTCAGTCCCGCCACGGCCGCACGTAACGCGTTGCTCATTGCCAATGATCCCTTCTTGCGGCAGACGGCGTTCCTCGGTCGGTTGCCAGCATACCAAACCCGTGGATGCGTTTCGAGTTGCGGCGCACGGTCCCGGCCTCCGGTGCACTCGCACGACCTCGAGACAGGCCAACACCCCCGGGCTCCGTCCGGGCGGGACGCGCGCGAGACTTCATCCGGCAGGAGCGGCGCTTTGGGAGCGCGTCAGAATGTCATAAAATGGCGAACACGAATGGGAGAGACGACATGAACAGACGGATAACGGCGGCTATTGCTGTGGCCGCGGGAGTGCTCGGCGCGGTCGGCCCGTCGGCCCAGGCAGCCGGACCGTTCCAGGCTACGGGGTTCAAGGTCGGCGAGGTGACCGACAGCACGGCCATCGTCTGGACGCGCCTGACGGCCAAGGCCCGGCGGCACCCCGCCGACGGGCCTATGGTGACGTTCGAATACGCCGCCGCCGGCAAGGGCAAGAAGGGCAAAAGGCGCAACGTCGTGGCGGTGGTGTATCCGCCCGGTAAGACGGTGGCTGACATCCGCGACGCGGTGCCCGGCGCCCCGGGCGAAGTCCGCGTGCTGTACCGGACGCTCGGCGCCAAAGGCTGGCGCCAGACCGACTGGCGAGCCGTCGACGCCAAGAGGGACTTCACGCGACAGTTCACGCTGAGCGAACTGGCCGCCGGTGCGACGCACGAGATTCGCGTGGAGTCACGCGGCCCGTCCGGCGGCGCGGTCGGGCAGTCGCTCGACGGGCGCTTCCAGACCGCCCCTGCGCCGGACAAGTCCGCACACGTCGTGTTCACCGTCTCAACCGGGCAGGGCTACGGCAGCCGGGACCACCCCAACGGGTACGCCATCTATCCGCAGATGCTTGCCCTGCAGCCGAGCTTCTTCGTCCACACCGGAGACATCCTCTACTACGACAGGCTTGCCAAAACGATCGCACTGGCCCGGTACCACTGGCAGCGAACGTACAGCCTGCCGACGAACGCCGACTTCCATTGGCGCGTGGCCAGCTACTTCATCAAGGAAGACCATGACACGTGGCAGAACGACTGCTGGCCGACGATGAAGCGCGACAACATGTTCGAGTTCACGTTTGCCCAGGGCCTGGGGGTGTTCCGCGAGCAGGTCCCCATGGGCAAGCGGACCTACCGCACATTTCGCTGGGGCCGGGACCTGCAGATCTGGCTGGTGGAGGGGCGGGACTTCCGCTCGGCAAATACCGACCCCGACGGGCCCGACAAAACCATCTGGGGCGCCGAGCAGAAAGCGTGGTTCAAGAAGACCGTCACCGCATCTGACGCGACGTTCCGAATCCTGATAAGCCCCACCCCGATCGTCGGGCCCGACCGACCGAACAAGAACGACAACCACTCCAACAAGGGCTTCACCACCGAGGGCCGGGAGTTGCGGCGGTTCATCGGTCCGCAGAAGAACATGGCCGTGATCTGCGGCGACAGGCACTGGCAGTACATGTCGATCCACCCGTATTCGAAAGTGCGCGAGTACTCGTGCGGGGCGGTGAGCGACAAGCACGCCGGGGGCTGGCGTCAGGACAACGTCGTCACGTCGCACCACCGCTACCTGAACGTGATCGGCGGCTTCCTGTCGGTAACCGTGGCCCGCGCCGGAGGGAAGCCTGCGGCCACCTTCCGCTTCCACGACGTCAAGGGCAAGGTCCGCTACGAGGACCGGCTCATCGCGAAGTAGCCCAGGCGCCGAGACCCGTCTACGGCGCAGCGGTACCCGCCTGGATGTTCGCGATGGCCTCGGCGGCCTGCTTGCTGAGGCGCGGGTCGTCGTGGTTCAGTGCCTTGCGCAGGGCGGTAATGGCGGGGCGGCCCCGCTTGCCGATTCGGCTCAGTGCGTGGGCGCACGCCCAGCGGATGTGGGGGGCTTCGCTGTCGCTGTCCAGGATCCTGACGATCGGGGTGATTGTCCCGTCCGGCATGCCGAGGTCCATCAGGGCCAGCACGGCTGCCTGACGAACCTGGTTGTCCTTGTCGCCGAGCGTCTTGACCAGTGCCGCGGGAACCTGCGACTGCGGCGCCGCGACCTTGCCCAGGGCGGTAGCCGCGGCTTTGCGCACGGCCCACGTCTTGTCCCGCAGGCACGTCAGCAGCGCGGCCGTGGCGTCGCGTCCCTCTTGACCGAAGTTCGCCAGCGACGCGGCGGCGGCGGCGCGAACGTCGCCGTCGGCGTTGGCCAGGGCGCGAACCAGCACGGCGGTGGTTGCCTTACGGCCGACCTCGTACTTGCCAAGGACGCGTATGGCCTCTGCGGCCAGGTGCGAGTCCGGCCCGTCGACGGCCTCCCTGAGGGGGGCAATGGCCTGCCGGCCGCGAGGGGCGGTGTCGCGGAACGCGTAGACGCAGGCCCACCTCACGTCCGGGGGCTCCTGATCGTCGCCGAGTAGTTCGGCCAGGGCGCCGATCGCCTCGTCCGGCGTGCCGAGGGCCGCTACCGTGTCCACGGCCGCGCGGCGCACCTGCCCGTCACGGTCGGCTAGCGCCTTGACCAACGCCTCGATGACGTCGGGTTCAGCGGAGGCGACGCTTCTGATGGCGGCGGCGGCAGCGGCCCGCACCGGCGCTGCGCTGTCGCCCAGGCACGTCAGGAGCGCCGTCTTGGCGTCCCGCGCGTCGACACGCAGGCCGCCCAGCGCTTTGGCCGCCGCGATGCGGACCTCCGCGGCCCGGTCGGCCAACGCGCCCGTCAGCGCGTGAACGATCAGGTCCCGCCCGCCCTCGACGTGCCCGAGCGTCTCGGCCGCAAACAGCCGAACGGCCGGCTTCGCGTCGTCGAGTGCCTCGGCCAGGGCTTCGGCGGCCGGGGCGCCGACGGCCAGGAACGCCGTCCGCAGCGCCCCGTCGCCGAACCGGCCTTGCCGGAGTCGCTCGGCCAACACACCCACGGACCGGTCGCCTAAGTCATGCAGTTCCTTCTCGACGGCCGGGTCGGCCTGGCCACGCTGCTCCTCGAGCCTGGCCAGGATCTCCTCCACCCGGGACCGGGTCACTCTGTGGCGGATGAACAGGGCGGACCAGACCAGCGCGCCCACCAGCACCACTCCGACCACCACCTGCAAGCCCTTCTTCCCGTCGATACGCATCGTACCATTCTCCTGGACATAGCGGATTCTCTTACGATATCGTCAGTCCCGGTCCAGTCAAGAGCAATCACCAACGAGAACGACGAACAGCAAACAACGACAACGGCAACGACCTGTCCGCGGATTTCACAGATTACGCAGATCAGGTATGGGGCAACGGCGATCCCACCTTCGGCGGATTGCTGTTGCCGCTTTGCACCATGGTCGTTGTTGTGAAATCTGCGCAATCTGCGTAATCTGCGGCCAGCCGTTGTCGTTGTTGTCTTTGTCTGCCGTTGCCGTTCTGCTGGCAAACAGGAGAGTCCACCCATGAGAGCCATGCTGCTTGACGATATCGGCCCGATCGAGAGCGGCCCGCTTCGGGCCGTGACGCTACCCGACGCGTCCCCTGGGCCGGGCGAAGTGAGGATCACCGTCCGGTGCTGCGCCATCTGCCGGACCGACCTGCACGTCATCGAAGGCGACCTGCCTCGCCGGAAGCTGCCGATTGTGCCGGGCCACCAGATCGTCGGGGTGGTGGACGCGTTGGGCCCCGGCTGCGAGCGGCTGCGTGCGGGGACCCGGGTGGGCGTGGCGTGGCTGCGTCACACGTGCGGGACGTGCGCGTTCTGCGTCTCGGGGCGGGAGAACCTCTGCGAGGGCCAGCTCTTTACCGGCTATCACGCCGACGGCGGCTATGCCGAGTACGCCGTAGCGCCCGAGGCGTTCGTCTACGAGTTGCCCGAGGCGTTCAGCGACGTCGAGGCCGCTCCGCTACTCTGCGCGGGCATCGTGGGGTTCCGCTCGTTCAAACGCAGCCGCCCGCAGAACGGCGGGACGCTGGCGATCTACGGGTTCGGCTCCAGCGCGCACGTGATCATGCAGATCGCGCTGCACCGCGGCATGACGGTGTACGTGGTGACGCGAGGCGAGTCGCACCGCGAGTTGGCCCGCGAGATGGGGGCCGTCTGGGTCGGCCGGTCCGCTGCCGACATGCCCGCCAAGGTCGGCAGCGCCATTATTTTCGCCCCGGCCGGCGAACTGGTTCCGCAGGCCCTGGCAAAGCTCGAAAAGGGCGGCACGCTGTCGCTGGCCGGCATCTACATGACGCCGATCCCCGAGATGGACTATGAGGAGTGCGTCTTCTACGAGCGCGACATCTGCTCGGTAACAGCCAATACCCGTGACGACGGGCGAGAACTGCTCGCCAAAGCCGCCGAAATACCCATCCGCCCGCACACGACAACCTATCCGTTGGCCGAGGCCAACCGCGCCCTGCAGGACCTCAAAGCCGACCGCATCAACGGCACCGGCGTGCTGGTTGTCAGCGGCCCGTGACGGGTGGACGGAGGTCCTGGCAGCGCGTCGGGTGCTTGTCCAAAGAGGTGCCCCGTATGTCCGCGTTTAGCGGGCGAGCGATGCTCGCCCGCTAAACACAATGGGTCTTCCCGGAAATGACGGCACCGCGCTCGGCGCTATCCTTTCCTTCGCCGCCGTCGCAGCAGGGCCAGACCGCCCAGGGCCAGAAGCGTCATCGACGCCGGCTCGGGGATATCGTGCTCCGAGACGAACAGCTCATCTACGTCTTCCGGGCCGCCGAACAGCTCATCCCCGCCGAGGTGCGTCCAGCCGGAAATGGCCACTCCGTCGATGCCGGGGCCGATGTAGGCCCCGTTGGCGTACCCGACCAGGAACTCAAGTTCGTCGTAGTTTCCCGGCGGCTGCGGAAAGAGGATGTCGTTGACCTCATGTATGGTCTTGGGGATGTAATCCGGCGGATCGTCGCCGGAATTCTTGTCGTAAATGTCCACCCAGTTCCCGGCAATAATTCCGCAGACATCGACGCCCAAACCGTCTACCAGGTTCGGGTCGCCGGCCCAGTTCCACGACATCGTCGCGGGGTTGGCGGGCAAGTTGATGCTCGTGATCTGGGGCAGCGGGGCGGGAAAACGGTCGTTGATGGCGGCCTCGTCGTTGCTGACGTTGAAACCGTACGTGGTCGGGCTGTTCGCCCCGTTGTGGGTTATCTCCAGTAGTTTCGGGCCCGCGATATCGCCCACGAGACCGCCCAGCGTGGGGTAGTCGTCCGTGTCCAGCCAGAACCAGCCTCCGCCGTCGTTGTTGAAGAGATCCCAGGAGACCCCGCCGTTGGACGACATAGCCACGGCCGTGGCGCCGGGGGACCACACGTCAATCTCGGCCCCGAAGTAGTCGGGTGTCGCGCCACCGTCCTCGTTCCCGCGGAAGATCTCAAACTCGACATCGCCGGCCACTGCCGTCGACGTGAACAGGGCAAGTCCGCCCGCTATCAGGATCACGATGACCTTACGCATAAGAGTTCTCCTTTGTCAGGACGAGCATCTGAGCGTCATGGCCGGCAACTGAGCATGAGCAAGCGCCGGCCCGAATTACTATCGAAGAATAGATCAAATTCGACGCGAGGTCAAGAGAATTCTTCCGTCTTTTTGGTTTTTTTTGGGGATGAGCGCGGCCGCCGGGGCCGGTCTCATCCTCCCTGAAGCGGTGGGCGGCGAAACGCAATCAACGGCGGAAAATCAACCGCTGGAGCCTCGGGTCGACGTCGGGTCGTGGCACAGGCTCGGTCCTCTTGGGGTCGGACTGTCTGATGATGTCCTCGATGCGCTGCCGGACCTCGGGGTCTGGGCTGGTCAGATGCTTCTTCAGCAGGGGAATGACGCCTTTGCCCATCTTGACGAGTTCCTTTGTGGCCGCCTCGCGATCCTTGTACGACTCGGAACCGAGTCGGACGATGAGTTCTTCGGCCGTTTTTCGGGCCTTCGGTCTGAGCAGGGGCAACGGCTGTGTCATCGATGCGATCTGCGTTGTCATCAAGCTGACCCGTGGGCCGTTTGGTGCTATCCGGCACGTCAATCTGGGCGCGGCCAGTTGGCCCCTCAGCATCGTACCGTCCCACGTAGTGATCGTGACATGGGCGGCGCGCTTGGCATCACACGTCAGCGTCTTGAGGTCGCCCACGTACAGTGTAACCTGGCCGAACTCCGTTCGCAGGGCCAGTGTCTCGTGTTCGAGCCGCCCGAGCAGGCGGCTTCCGTCGTGCAGCAGCACGGCCGCGGCCGGCTCGAACGATGTGGGGGCCTTCGTCGGCAGGGCGATCAGGCGGACGTCCTTCGAGGCGATTTTGAGTTCGGGTACGGCCTTCAGCTTCAGCGTGAGCTTCTTAGGCCCGAGTGTTCCGGCGAGGACAGTTCCGCCCGGGAACCAGGCGCGGTGCCCGCGACCTTCCATGTCGGTCCGCTCGACGCGTTGCAGGCTCTTCAGCGGCAGGTCGACGGTGCCCCACGGACCGGCCAGTTGCAGGTTGGAGCGGCATTCGGTCCAGATCAGACGGTCTCCACTGCGCAGAAGAACCACGGGCTGAGATGCCGTAAACCCGGCGGGCCTGTCCTTGGAGACCCGGTAGCTCAGTTGACGGATGCTCGCCGGGGGCACGTCCAGCGTCGAGCCGGCCGGGAGGGACAACTGAACGGTCTGGTCGGCCATCGTGCCGACGATCACCTGGCTGTCGGTCTGCACGAGTCTCACGCGCGTTGGCTTGTCTTGAGTGGGCACGATCCCAACGACGCGGCGCGCCGAGACCTCGATCTTGCCGTAGGACGTCGTGACGGTGTAGCTCCTGTTCTTGATCGTGCCCAGCAGCACGTTGCCGTTGTTCACCTCGATACGATCCGCCAGGGCAAGCCGCGTTACCAGCGGAATGCCCCCCGAGCGTCCGTAGATCTTGACCCTTCTCAAGTGGAGGTAGTTCGTGTCGAGCAGGCCGATCTTGACGTACGCGGCGTCGATCGGCGCCTTGAGCTTGATCATCCACGAGGGGGCGAGCCGAGGGGCGGTCCAGACGCGTTGCCAGGACTTCTTGTCGCCAGAGACCCACACGGTACGTCCCGAGGCCCGTTCTTCGCCTCCGCCGCCGCGTCTGTTCTCGATGAACAGTTTCTGGATCATCGGGGCGCCGGTCAGGGCGATGATGATGTGGGGGTCCTTCTCCTTATTCGTGTGGAACGCAAGACAGTCCTTCGTATTGCCGACCGGATGAAGTCGGCCCTGGTGGGTCAGGAGACTCGGCAAAGCGCCCTTTACCCCGCCATGCCGATCGGCTGTGTAGGTGACGCCCTTGCCGACTTGGCCGTGGTGCTTGCCGAGAAAGTCACGGGCACTGCCGTCCCCCAACCACAGGCCCACAAGGCCTCTCGCTACGGAACTGAGTGCAGGTGCGTGAGCATGGACGCCCTTGATCTCCCGTGCCGTCAATGGGCGGTTCCAGATCGCCACCTCGTCGATCAGGCCCTGGTAGTGCTTCAGATAGCCCGCGCCCAGGCGAAGCGGCGCGTTGGAGGCCCTGGCCTGCGGGACCGTCGTGGCGGACTCGACCACCAGGGCGCCGTTGACGTACCATCGAACCCGCCCGGCCGCCAGGTCGCGCGCGACGGCGATATGCGTCCAGCGGTCGGCCTTGGCGGCGGTCCTGGTGGCCTTGAACACCCTGATCTGGCCGGCGCCGATCCCCTCATCCTCGGCCTGGCCGAAGCTGGTGATGAGGATGTGCGGCGCCCCGTCGCGCCCGGACGAGCCGTACATGAAACTCAACTCGCCGGTGGGTTCGAGCACGATAGAGACCTCGGCGCCGAAGGCCTTGTGCAGGATGTTCTGCCGAACGCCCAGGCGGGCCGGCTTGATCCACATGGCGACGGTCTGGTCGCCGGTGATCTGCAGAGCCTTGTGGGGCTGCCGAAGTCGACGGCGTCGTCCTTGCCGTCGAGCGTGAACGCCCGCCCGACCTTGCCGGGCGCGAAGCCCGCGCCGCCGGTGAGCTTCCCGTGGTTCTTGCCTGCGCTGTCCCGCACGGTGCCCTCGCCCGACCAGTACGCCACCAAGCCCTTTCGAGGCAGACCGCGGGCGGCCAGGGTAAACCCCCCCCGGCGATCGTGCGACCACGGCCGCTACAACCGCTAACATCCACACCGAAAAGCGTTTCATATTGCTGACCCCGTGAGTTGTCGCGACAGGCTTCTGACGTGCGAGCATGCGGTGTCGTTCCGGGCAAATCGTCGTCGGGAAGCCGGCCGGCGGGCGACTGATGTGATGGCGCGGTGGGCCAAGGACGTGACGCCGGGAAGTGTCCACCGCGAGTACCCGTGGCCACAGGTGATCCGCAAGGAGTGGATGGACCTCAACGGGCTGATGACGTACGCCCGCGCGGTGATCGGCGAGGGCCGCATCAGCAGTGCCGCGCTGCAGCCCGAACGGTTCCTGTTCGCTGCGCCTCGTCGTGGAATTCCCGTGAAGCGAACGCCCCGCGTGCGTCACGCGCGCGTCGAGGGGATGTCCAGGGCGAAGCAGCGCATATGGGGATGTTCGGCGTGGATCGCGGCTGTAGCCGCGTCCCGGGCGGCCGGGCTGCGGGCCACGAACTGTGCCGTGCCGTCGCCCTGGCTGCCTACGCCCTTGCCCCCGTACACGTACTCGCCCAGGGCCTCCATTGCCAGCAGGGCATGCAGCGCCGGGCTGGCCAACTGCTCGGCGCTGTGCGGGGCCACGGCACGATCGAATAGGCGCTGGGCCTCGGTCATCAGTCGCCCCAGTTCGGCCGCGTCGCCCCGGCCCAGTGCGCCACACGCCCGGCGAACGATGCGTTCGTTGCCCGGCCCGAGCGCGTCGATCAGGGAATCGCTCGTGACGTACGCCCGGCAGAGGTCGGCCAGTATCCGCACCGTGTCCTTCCGTCCGGCGAGGTCCACGATGAACATGTGGATCGGCCCGCCGACCGGGACGGGCTCGACGCGGACGGCCCTGGCGCCGCGGAACGTCAGCAGCACCGGCGTCCTGCCGTAAATGCACGCCTGGTCCATCCGCCCGCACTGGCTGCCCGTCAGGCGCTCGCCGCGGTAGGCCGCGTCCATCAGCTCCGACGGCAGCATCTGAAGGGCGTATATCGCGTCGAACGCCCGGGCCACGAGTATGCAGACCGCCGCCGAACTCGAGACGCCCTTGCCGAGCGGCAGGTCCATGGCGGTGATTCTCAGGGCGATCCCGCCGCCCACGCCGGGCATACCGTGCATCTCGTGGGCCACGGCGGCGCAGAATCGGAAGAACTGGCTGCGGTCCTCGGCGGCGGCCAGCAGGGCCGCCCGGTCCCACGGGCAGTCGAAAACCGGGACAGGCACCTTCGCTGCGCTCCGGAGCCAGTCCTTTTTTTCGAGTTCGACGGTGAAGCGTTCTGCCGCCCGCGCCGTGGCCGAGATGCCCTGGTCGGTGCCGATAACCATGCAGTAGCCGGGGTATCGCCCGAACTGTGCGGCCCAGTCGGCGTGCTCTCCGAACAGGCACAGCCTGCCGGGAACGAACAGGTCGATGCTGTCGGGGCTGTCGGTCAAGGTGGCACGGCCTTTCAAGCTGCGCGTGAGCATATCCCGGACAAGGGAACTATGCAATTGACATCCCGGCTCGTGTGGGGAAGAATCGTGACACAGCGTTTCAGACTGTGTCTGAACAGGCAGGAAAGCCTGTTCGGCCGAAAGGACCCGGCATGTTCGAGATAGCAGAGCGCGGCAGCACGGTCAGGCGGGAACTGCTCGGCGGGGCGACCACCTTCATGGCTATGAGCTACATCCTCTTCGTGCAGCCGGCCGTGCTGTCCATGGCCGGCATGGACAGCGGGGGGGTGTTCATGGCCACGTGCATCTCGTCGGCCCTGGCGTGCATCCTGATGGGTGTCCTGGCCAACTATCCGATCGCGCTGGCCCCGGGGATGGGGGAGAACTTCTTCTTCGCCCTGACGCTGGCCCCGGCGATGGCGGCGTGGGGGCTGGGGACCGGTTGGGAAATGGCCCTGGCGATGACCGTCGTGGTCGGACTGGTCTTCCTGGCGCTGTCGCTTGTGGGGTTCCGCTCGAAAGTGATGAACGCCATTCCGGACGCCTTGAAGAGCGGCATCGCCGCGGGGATCGGACTGTTCATCGCCGTGATAGGCTTCAGTTACGGCAACCTCGCTGTGGCCTTCCCGAACGGCCTGGTGACCTTTCCAGGCCTGACGGGAAACCCCATCGGGGTGCTGACGCTGATCGGGCTGGCGGTGACGATGACGCTGATGGCCTTCCGCGTCCGCGGGGCCATCCTGCTGGGCATATTGGGCACCACGGTGGTGGGCCTGGTCTGGGGCCAGGTGGCGTGGTGCGGCGTGCCGGTGTCTTGGCCGACGGGCCTGGCCAAGACGGCCGGGGGGTACCTGCACGGCATGCAGGGCCTGTTCTCGGCCCTGCTCAGCGAGCACGCCGTCGAGGTCATCACCTTCATGTTCATCCTGTTGTTCATGGACCTGTTCGACACGGTGGGCACGCTGGTGGGCGTTGCGGGCCGGTCGGGGCTGATGGTGCGGGGTGAACTGCCCGGCGCGGAGAAGGCGTTGTCTGCCGACGCGGCCGGCACGGTCATGGGGGGGTGCCTGGGCACCAGTACGGTCACCAGCTACATCGAGTCGATCACCGGCGTCGAAAGCGGCGCGCGAACGGGACTGGCGGCGGTCACGGCAGGCGTGCTGATGGGCCTGGCGATCTTCTGCCAGCCGCTGGCAGGAATGGTGGGCGGGGGCATTCCCGTCGAGCAGGCCGTCGTCGTTGGAGGCGACGTTCACACCATGACCGCCGTGAAGTACCCCCTGATCGCCCCGGCGCTCATCGTGGTCGGGGCGCTGATGATCCGGACGATCCGGCAGATTGACTGGGACGACGCGACGGAGTACATCCCGGCGTTCCTGACGATGATCGCGATGCCGCTGGCCTACAGCATCGCCGCGGGCATCGCGATAGGGTTCGTCTCGTATGCGTTCGGCAAGCTGGTGACGGGGCGGACCAAGCAGTGCCCCGTTCTGGTGTACGTCTTCGCCGCGCTGTTCATCCTGCGGTACGCCATCCACAACTGAGAACGATGACAACGGCAGACAACGACAAACAACGACAACGGCTTCATCCGCATATTTCGCAGATTACGCAGATGAGGTATTGGTAACGGCAATCCACCTTTGGAGGATTGCCGCCATATTCTCAATAGTCGTTGTTGTTGTTGCGTAATCTGCGTATCTGCGGATGAAGCCGTTGTCGTCTGTCGTTCTCGCGAAAGGACCCGGCGATGTTCTGGAAGAAATCGAAGGAGATCGAAACGGCCATCGAGGACTACCTCGACCAGGTCGAGGCGTGCCTGGCCGCGTTCGACAAGGCCATGGCCGCCTACTTCGCTGAGCCGCTCGGCGAGTCGTTCGCCGACCTGGTCGCCGAGACCAGCGCCGCCGAGTCGCAGGCCGACCGCAGGCGGCGCGACATCGAAGCGGCGATGTATGGGCGGGCATTGATCCCCGAGTCCCGCGGGGACGTGCTCGGTATGCTCGAGTCGGTCGACCTGGTGCCGAACGAGGCCGAAGATGCCCTCCAGCAGATCTGGCTCCAGGGGCTGACCGTGCCCCAGACGCTCATCGAGGACGTCAAGAGGCTCGTGGCCGTCAACCGCGAGGCCGGTGCGCTGCTGTGCGACGCGGCGAGGATGGTCTTCAACGACATCTCGCAGGTGGTGGCCCTGGCCGACAAGGTCAGCGCCAAAGAGGCCGAGTCGGACGGCATCGAGCGGGCCCTGATCAAGGCGGTCTTCGACAGTCCCGCAGATACGGCAGAGAAGATTCTCATGAAGGGGATGATCGAGGAGATCGGCGGGATCTCCGACCGGGCGGAGAACGCCGCCGACCGCTTGCGAATCATCGCTGTCAAGAGACAGACGTAATGCACTTCCTGATACTCGGCGGTGTGTTCCTGGGCTGGTCGCTCGGGTCCAACGATGCGGCCAACGTGTTCGGCACGGCCGTCGCGTCGCGGATGGTGCGGTATCGCACCGCCGCCTTGCTGATCGCCGTGTTCGTGATTGCCGGGGCGCTTCTCCAGGGCGGACCGGGGATCGAACAGGTCGGGACGCTGACAGCGGTCGAGGGGGAACGGAGCGTTGTTTCGGCCTTTGTCGCGTGCATCGTGGCGGGCCTGACGGTGACGGTGATGACCACGTTGAAGCTGCCGGTCTCCGCCACGCAGGCCCTGGCCGGGGCGGTCATCGGGACCGGGCTGTTCCTGGATCCGCCGGGCGTGCAGTGGGGGTCCTTCGGGAAGATGGTCCTGTGCTGGGTCTTCACGCCCGTGGGCGGCGCGGTGATGGCGTTGATTCTGTATCCGCTGCTGGCCCGCGGGCTGGATGCGATGCGCCCGGGCCTGCTGGCCCGGGCCGTCATGCTGAAGATCGCCATCATCATCGCGGGGGCCTACGGGGCCTACGCCTTGGGGGCCAACAACGTAGGCAACGTGACGGGCCCGTTTTACGGTACGGGCAAGTGGGGCCACGACGTGGCCTCCCTGGCTCTTATCGGCGGGGCGGCCATCGCGCTGGGGGCCCTGACGTACAGCAGAAACGTCATGTTCACGGTCGGCAGCAGGCTGGTTGCCCTGGATGCGTTCTCGGCGCTGGTGGCGGTGCTGGCCGAGGCGGCCACCGTGCACGGCTTTGCCCTGCTCCACGTGCCGGTCTCGACCTCGCAGGCGATTGTCGGGGCGGTACTTGGCATCGGGCTGCACAAGGGGGTCAAGACGATCAACCGCCGCACCTTGCTGGGCATAGGGTTCGGGTGGGTGTGCACGCCGGCGATATCGGCGGCGGCCGGTTACGCTGCCGCCGCCCTCGCCGCGGGCGCCGGATGGCTGTGACCATTGCGGATTGCGGATTCCTCGTACTGCCGAGAAATCCGCAATCCGCAATCCGAAATGGGATAATCCAATTGAGGGGTTGACTCCCAACATATAGACGCTTACAATTCTCATGGTCCCATATATTGGTGTGACGGCGGTAATGGCCGACGCTCTGAAGGCACGTGCCCATGCAATGTCCCTTCTGTGGGAAGGATGACGACAAAGTAGTGGATTCTCGCAGCAGTGAAGGCGGGCGAGTCGTCCGCAGACGGCGCGAGTGCCAGGCATGCAACAAGCGGTTCACGACGTACGAGCGTCCCGAGGAGACGGCGCGGCTGACGGTGGTCAAGAAGGACGGCACGCGGGAGCCTTACGAGCGAGAGAAGATCATCGCCGGGCTTCGGACCGCCTGCTACAAGACCTCGCTGGGCGAGGACGGCATCCGGCAGATCATGGACCAGACCGAAGAGGCGATCTTCTCCCAGTATGACCGGGAGGTTCCCTCGTCGTTCATCGGCGACGTGGTCTGCGGGCACCTTCGCGAGGTGGACAAGGTGGCCTACGTCCGTTTCGCCAGCGTGTACCGCCGATTCGCCGACGTTGGCGAGTTGATCGCCGAGGCCAGCGAGGTCAAGGACGCCCCCGAGGCTGATCCGGCCCAGAGAGGGCTGTTCAGCGAGGAGTGACCGCCGGGCCGGATCTGACGTGTGACAGGTAAGATGCTGACGGATCGACAGAGGCCCCGGGCCGGTTCGGTTGCGGGCGCCCGCAAGGAGTACTGTACGTGAACGGATCACGGACGATCCGGGTGCTGAAGCGCGACGGGAATCACGAGCCGTT
>Ga0180432_10002247_pt1 | contig 29128 bp, 34 predicted proteins | sample SS_ome_10_FD_132414 | JGI IMG/M metagenome (GOLD analysis project Ga0180432, IMG submission 132414) | Hypersaline lake sediment archaeal communities from the Salton Sea, California, USA - SS_1_MS_2 metaG | ecosystem: Environmental > Aquatic > Non-marine Saline and Alkaline > Hypersaline >... | reverse complement strand
GTTACCAAGGATTCACCTGATCCTCCAGGCGGGGAGATCGAGCGAGATGAAGGGGGTATTCCTACGGGTCTCTTGTATGAGAACGCCAATGGGTTAGTCAGGCAGCATATCCCAGAGTACACCGTTGAGGAGCTGAAAAATGGTTACAAGATGACCGTGGAGCAACTGGCTAGCTGGGGTGTAACATCAACCCATAACGCCAGTGGTCGTATGAATGGGATAAGGGCGTACAAGCAGCTCCTTGATGAGGGCACTAGGAAGGTTAGGATGAGCCTAATGGTTAGCGTCAACCAGAATAGCCCTGGTGATGTGCTTGACGGCTTAGCTATAGCTGGTATTGAGAGTGGCTTCGGTGATGATTGGCTCAAGGTGATTTCTGTGAAGATTATGGGGGATGGCTCTGGGGCTGGTGGGACTTGTTGTGTCTATGAGCCCCAGAACCGGGGTCCTCGAGGATTGGGGATGTGGATGACAGAGCCTGAGGAGGTTGAGCGCCTCACGGTGAAGGCTCATAACGCTGGGCTTCGGGTTAGCATTCATAGCATTGGGAACAGGGGTGTGGATATGGCTCTTGACGCCATTGAGAAGGCTCAGAAAGCCAACCCTATTCCAGATATGAGGCACCGATTAGAGCATAACAGTTGTAGTCCTCTAGAGTCCCTGAAACGAATCAAGGAGCTTGGGGTTACGCCAAGTAGCAGTATCGGGTACATGTATGGGCTCGGTGATCAGTATGCTGAGAACTTTGGTCCAGAGAGGGCTCGTTGGCTTCACCCGCATAAGACCATGAAGGAGATGGGGATAATAGCTGGTGGAAACAGCGATTGTCCTGTCACCTATCACAGTCCTTTTGTCCAGATGTATGCGGCTGTGACACGGAAGAGCAGTAGTGGGCAGGTTGTTGGACCTGAGGAGGCTATCAGTGTGATGGATACTATCAGGGTCTATACTTGGAATGGTGCGTATCTAGGCAAGGACGAGGAAAAACTGGGCAGCATTGAACCTGGGAAGTTGGCTGATCTGATAGTGCTGGACAAGGACATATTGTTTGTCGATCCTGAAGAGATCAAAGATATACAGGTTTTAACCACAATCGTAGACGGTAAAATCGTCTACGAAAAATAATTTAGAATTCGGGCTTTGGCTTGCCCATTTTTTTATCATATGCTGCTTTTACGAAGCCATAGTATGGTGGGCTGGGGTTCCATGGTCTTGATTTGAACTCTGGGTGGAACTGGGTGGCGAGGAAGAAGTACTTGTCCGGTAGCTCCAGTATTTCTTTAAGCTGTTTCTCCTTGCTCACAGCGGTATAATGTGCTCCAGCCTTCTCGAGAGACTCATAGTATTCTTGGTTTACCTCCCAGCGGTGCCTGTGGCGCTCCTTGATCTCAGTAGATCCATATAGTTTGGCTGCTAGGGTTCCCGGTTCTACCTCTACCTTGTTTGCTCCTAGTCTCATGGTGCCTCCCATTTCGCTGATCTTTTTCTGTTCTGGGAGTAAATCGATTACAGGGTGGGGGGTCTCGGGGACACATTCTGTGCTGTGGGCTCCTTCAAGGTTAGCCATACTACGAGCATACTCTACTGTGGCTAACTGGAAGCCATAACAGATGCCAAGGAATGGTGTGTCCTGAGTTCTTGCCCTGTTGATGGCTATGATTTTACCTTCTGCGCCGCGTAGACCAAAGCCACCGGGTACAAGAACCCCATCATATTCGTCCAGTATCTTGGCTCGGGTGATGTCTTCCTCGAATACTTCTGTCTCTATCCAATCGATCTGTACCTTGCATCCTGCCTTGGCTGCGCTGTGCCTTAGTGCCTCGTTTACGCTTACATAACAGTCTGCTAGTTCTGCGTATTTTCCGCACATGGCGATCTTGACTATTTCGGTGGGTTCCTTGTAGGTCTTGACCATCTCGTTCCACTCGGTCCAGTCTGGTCGAGTCTTGCCCAGTCCAAGATACTCGCAGATGACATCACCCATACCCTGTTCCTCTAGCTCCAATGGGAGCTCGTATAGGGTAGGGACATTGATGCTGCTGAAGACTGCCCGAGTCTCCACGCTGCAAGTATTGGCGATCTTGTGCCTGTGTTCAACATCGAGTCTTCCGAATTCGGTTCTTGCGGCGATTATATCTGGTTGGAGCCCTATGGCTCTTAGCTCTTTTACGCTATGCTGAGTGGGTTTAGTCTTGGGTTCCCCTACAGCGTTTAGAACGGGTACTAGGGTGAGGTGTACGAATAATGTGTCGCCTCTTTTTTCCTCGTTCTTCATCTGTCTTATTGCTTCAAGGAATGGGAGTCCTTCTATGTCACCTACGGTTCCCCCTATCTCAACAAGAACTATGTCTGCATTGCGTTTCTCTGCAACCTGTCTGATTCTTTTCTTGATCTCGTCTGTAACGTGAGGTACGATCTGGACGCATCGTCCAAGGTATCCTCCCTTGCGTTCCTTTTTTACTACCTCTTGATAGACTTGTCCGCTTGTTACGTTGTTGAGTCGTGTGAATGGTCCCTTGAGGAACCTTTCGTAGGTGCCTAGGTCCATGTCTGCTTCGTAGCCGTCGTCGAGGACGAATACCTCTCCGTGGATGTAGGGGTTCATGGTTCCTGCGTCCACGTTGAGATAGGGGTCGCATTTGATGGCTGATACCTTGTATCCTCGGACCTCCAGCATTTTACCGATGCTGCAGGTGACTAGGCCTTTCCCAAGTCCGCTAAGGACTCCTCCTGTTATGAAAATATATTTAGTCAAGCCCTTTGACCTGCCGATAATACCCGTGTTCACTCAATCGAGGTGTATAAATGATTCGGAGTAGACAAATTCTCGATATTTTCTTTTTTTATATATGTTTTTTTCGATTTTTTAGACAGGTTTTCGTATGCTTGGTATTTTTTTGAAGATTGTGTTATTTCTACTTTTTTGAGTTTGCGGGAAAACAGTAAATTTGATGCAGGTGATGTGCGCACAGAGAATAACCAAGGCGTTTTTTGTCATGATTCACCGGTTAAAATGTACGATTTTGCATACATTGAGATCGTATCTGGGTTGTTCTGGGAGTTCTTTTCTTGAATTGGTTGGTTTTGTGGTTTTTCCGCGTTACCCCCCCCTCCCCTATTTTGAGTTATTTAATTCAGGTATGTTTGCGTCTGTCGTGACGTTGAGGTGTAGTTCTTTGAGGGGTTTCTCGCATCCCGGGTCCATGAGGTGGGTGCTATGCATCTCACAGTTTTCGAGTAGGGGTAATGCTTTGATGCATTCTGCTGCGTTTGGGTTGAATACAGCACTGACAGCGAGGGCGTCAAGTACTTCTTTTACATCCAGTGTTGGCTCTGGGTTGCTCATTTGTTTTTTCAGGTTCATTATTCCCTCTATGATGATTGGGCTCAGTACGTCTATCTCGTCTGGGATGCCTGCTAGGGTTTTTACTGCGTTTAGTAGGGCGGCGGATTCGCTGTGGAGTATGCTGCTTAGCTTGCCTGTTATCATTAGGGGTTTATTGTTTTTCCATATCTCTATGGCTGCTCCCGTGTAAAGCCCATTGTTACCTTTTGTGGGGTCTTTCATCGAGTCTTGCATGGCTTGGTTGGCTGCTACTGCCACGTTTCGATCCTCTGGTTTGACTCCTACTCTTCTCATTATTTTCTCCATTCTTTCGAGGGTGTCGTAGGTGGTGTTTCCCTCGATGAATTCACGCTTGTACTTGTAGTAGCGTCGGACTATCTCATGCTTGCTGGCTTCTCTCACTGCACTATCATTGATGATTCCCTGATTAGCCATATTGACACCCATATCAGTAGGGGATTTTATCTCAGTCATAGGGTCTCCTGGAGGAACCATTTTCTCGATGATGCGTCTCATTATAGCAAAGTTTTCTACATCCCTGTTATAATTGGTAGCGTCCACACCATAGGCTTCCTTGTGCCATGGATCAAGACAGTTAAAGTCACCTAAGTCTGCTGTGGCTGCCTCGTATGCTATGTTTACTGGATGCTCTACTGGTAGGTCCCATATAGGGAAGGTCTCGAATTTAGCGAAGCCGCTCATCACTCCCTTTTGGCGGTCATGGTAGAGCTGACTCATGGCGAAGCTCATCTTACCGCTGCCGGGACCCGGGGCGGTGACTACTACTATTTTCTTGTTGGTGGGTACGTGGTCTGATTTTCCGTATCCTTTCTCACTAACAACATTCTCAATGTCATCGAGGTAGTTGTCTATTTCGAATCCATAGAATACGTTTATACCTCGGTTTTCCAGTCGCTGCTTGAATCGTGCTGCGGCTTTTTCTTCATCATAGCGATTTATGACTACGGCGGATACGTCGAGTCCTAGTTGTCTGAGGTCGTTGATGTCTTTGAGCATTTGGTCCTCATAGGTTAGCCCAAAGTCTCTCCTTATTTTTCTACCTTCGATATCTTTGGCGCTTATGCAGTGGATTATTTCGAGGTTGTCGCCTAGTTTGCGGAGCATCTGTATCTTTGTATCTAGCTTGAATCCGGGTAGTACCCTTGAGGCGTGGTGGTCGTATCTTAGTTTTCCTCCGAATTCGAGGTAGAGTTTGTCGTAGTGGCTGACACGTTCTAGGATTCGTTTGATCTGTGCCTCAAGATATTTCTCTGTGTCAAACCCAATTTGTTTATTCATAGCGTTTCCTCTCTCAAACCTACAGGTCCTTCAGGGTTGGATCCTTATAATGAACGGAAAGGGGTTTATGTTGTGTATAAAATCTTCCTTCACATCAAATGAGACTGATTCCAGTCATCTCTGATGGTTTCTCTACATCCATGAGCCTCAATATAGTTGGAGCAATATTGCTGAGACCCAGTTCCTCTTTTAGCGTGATGTCTCTAAGCTCTGTCTCACTGGATATCAAGATGAAGGGGACTGGGTTTATCCCGTGGCTTGGATTGGGTGAGCCATCTGGATATAACATGGTCTCGATATTACCATGGTCACCAGTCACCATGACCGTGTATCCTGAAGATAACCCTGCATTGACAACCTCCCCTAGGCACTCATCCACTACAGCTGCTGCCTTGATGCCTGCTTCAAGGTTGGCGCTATGTCCAACTAGGTCACAGTTTGCATAGTTTACCAAAATGAAATCATAGTGTTGCTTGTTGATCTCGGGTATGAGGCGTTGATTGATCTCGTATGCGCTCATCTCTGGTTTATCCTCATAGCTTGGGACCTTGGGGCTAGGTACCAGTATCCTGTCCTCACCGGGATAGGGTGTCTCTATTTGGCTGTTGAAGAAGAATGTGACGTGGGCGTATTTCTCTGTCTCGGCTATCCTGAGTTGATTGAGCCTGTTCTCGGATAATATGGATCCCAAGTTTTTGCTCACCTTTCTCTGGGGAAATACCACGGGCAATTCGAGTTCTTGGTCATAGGCGCTCATACAGACAAAGTGGATTCTTGGTGTTTTCCTGCGTTCAAAGTGCATAAAATCTGGTTGAGTTAAGGCATATGTGATCTGTCTCGCCCTATCGCTGCGGAAGTTCCAGAATATGAATGCATCACCATCATCAACAGTGGCTATGGATGATCCATCTTTTTCTATCAGGACCACTGGCTCGATATAGTAATCAGTTAAGTTAGGGTTGTCTTTGTATTGTTGTTCCAATGCCTCGAAGGGACTAGTTGCCTTGATGCCTTCGCCTAGGGTTAATAGATTGTAGGCTATCAGGGTCCGATCCCAGTTGGTATCACGATCCATCGCATAATAACGCCCAACAATGGAAGCATACTTGCCCACTCCCTTGGCGTTCATCACGTGCTGGGTCTCATAGAGAAACTCCGATGCGCTCCGCTCAGGCACATCCCGCCCATCCAAGAAACAGTGAACAAAGACTTGCTTCAAATCGTTTCTCTTAGCAATCTCAAGCAATGCGTGCAGGTGGTGAATCGTGCCGTGAATCCCTTGATCACTGAATAATCCAGCTAGGTGAAGCTTGCCACCAGTCCTTCTCAGGTAATCAACTGTGTCCATGAATGGCTGCTTCTCGTAGAAACTCCCATCCTTGATGGCTCGGTTTATCTCCTCCAGTGGCTGCCAGACTATCCTTCCCGCACCCATTGTAAGGTGTCCGGGTTCGCTGCCTCCTTGAGTTCCCTCTGGGAGCCCCACAGCGTTTCCAGTGCATTTCAGGGTCGTCCAAGGATACTCCTGCATGTATCTGTCATTATTCGGAGTCTCTGCCAAGTAGGCTGCGTTGCCCTTAGTTTCTGTGGTGTAGCCCCAGCCGTCCCTCACAACGAGAATTATTCTCCTAGCCATATAGGGTTGAATCCGTATTATCGGCGCTTAACATTGTTGGTCAGCGACGCAGAATGTTGAGCAAAACGGATAATAGTGATATGAATATGAGCAGTGGGCTTGTGGCGAATGTGAAGCCATTGCTGCGGTAGACCCAGAGTATCCACCATGGAATCCGTTCTATGTTCGGGATTATCCTTGAGATATAGGGTAGGGCGACGAAGATTACCCCCAGTATTATCAGTATCCAGCCCATGGATTGAAACGGCGTGTACTCATCCAAGTCCAGTCAACACTGTATGATCATTGGCATCGTAAATTATTTAATACGGTAACCCTGTTCAGAGTTGAGTTCTATGAGAATGGTCTTGATGGGTCCCCCGGGATCAGGGAAAGGGACGAGGGCACATATTATCTCCGACCTCTTCGACATCCCAGTGGTAACAACAGGCGATATGCTCAGGGAAGCAGTCAGAGACGAGACACAGTACGGGAAAATTGCCAAGGATTACATGGATAGAGGCGACTTGGTGCCTGATAAGATTGTGAATGGGATAGTCAGGGAGCGTATGATGAAGCCCGATGTACATGATGGATTCATTCTTGATGGTTTCCCAAGGAGCCAGACACAGGCAGACGCATTGGACGAGATACTGGACGATCTTGGGATAGAACTCACACATGTATTATTCGTAGTATTGTCAGATGAGGTAATCATTCAACGCCTCAGTAAACGCAGGAGCTGCCCAGAATGCGGAGCAGTATACCACCTTGAATCAGCGCTCCCCAAGCAGAAGGATATCTGTGATGCCTGCGGAGCCCAGCTAATACAGAGAGATGATGATAAAGAAGAGGTAATCAAGCACAGGCTTGAGGTCTACAGGGAACTGACAGAGCCACTGCTGGAGAGGTACGGCAACAGGGGTCTGATTGTAGAGACCTCAGGCGAGGTAGCCATGAATGAGCTCAAGGCTCACCTCAAAGCGCTACTGGGCTAGGTCTTGTAACCTATCATCTTGAGGAATCCTTTTCGCCATTCTACGCCTTCCTCGTCCTCAAGCCCCTTGGTTTTACTACCATCGATCACACCCAAGATTCCTCTTCCTTGCTCGCTCTCAGCTACGACAACCTGTAGTGGGTTGGCTGTGGCAGCAAATATTGTGCAGACCTCTGGGACGGCTTTCAACTGTGTCAATACGTTGATGGGGTAGGCTCCCCTCATCACTATGTTGAAGCTGTGACCACAACCCAGCTTGAGGGCGTTATCGGAGGCTACCTTCTTCAACTCCTCATCGTTGCCATCAAACCTGACAAGGCAGTCTCCTGAGGCTTCACAGAAGGCTAATCCGAACTTTATGCCTGCTGCGCTGCTTGCCAGTGCCTCGTATATGTCTTCTACGGTTTTGATGAAGTGGCTTTGCCCGAGGATGATGTTGGACTCCTCTGGTACTGTCATGTCCACCAGTTTTAGCTCCATATCAAACAAGATGATCATGGATTGCAACTATAAATCGATTCCAGTCGCACCACGTAAATATCAGGATTGATCTGGGTTAACTGTGAAAGACACCAACGCCACGCCACCCGATGACTTCGGTGAAAACATATCAGGCTGGCACAACCTTCTCGGCTGGGGAGACGGAGAAGATAGCGTTGCTCCCTATGTGCCTACGCCTATGGGGTTAGTGAGGACCATGCTTGAGTTAGCGGGGGCTGGTCCGGGGGATACTGTAATTGATCTTGGGTGTGGTGATGGACGATTCTTGTTTATGGCGGTTGAGGAGTTTAGCGTTGATAGAGCCATTGGATATGAGTTGAATAGGTATCTGGTGGAAACCGCTCAGGATAATATCCATGACAAGGGACTCGATGATAAGATAGAGGTGGTAAACGGTAACTTCATGGAAGCAGACTTGAGCCCTGCCTCAATAGTTACATTGTACCTGACTACCACGGGGAATGCGAAGCTGAAGCCCAAGTTTATTGATGAGTTAGAGGAGGGTACACGGATTATCAGTCATGATTTCCCTATTATGGACTGGGTGACAATTACACCTGATAATGAGGCTATCAAGGTGGGCACTCACAAGATATTCAGCTACAAGATACCAGAAGCATATACAACCAAGATAGAAGAAGCCGAAAAACCAATAGAAACCAGATGGAACAGGATAAAGAAAATATTAGATAGATTATAGAAGGAACTTAGTCCTTCCAGAGCCCTAGTGCTAGGGCGATTATAGCCATCCTTGCATAGATACCGTGTTTTACCTGTCTGAAATACCATGCATTGGGCATATCATCTACGTCTGTCGTGATCTCGTTGACCCTAGGCAATGGGTGCATTATTACAACGTCTTTCTTGCCGTTATCAACGATCATCTTCTTGTCCATGATATAGCTGTCCTTGACCTTGTCATACTCTTCCTGAGTAGCAAATCGCTCACGTTGCACACGAGTCATGTAGACAAGATCCAGCTTGGGCATCGTCGCAGGCAGATTACTCACCTCAATAACCTCTATCTTATCCTTGACCTCCTCAATAACCTCAGGCTTCATCTTCAAGACATCAGGCGCAATACAGTAGACCTTAACATCATAATGTCTCAACGCCTTCAATAGACTGTGGACGGTCCTACCATTCTTCAGATCCCCAACCATACCGATAGTCAAGCCATCGATCTTGCCCTTCGCATATCTGATGCAGTGAAGGTCCAGCATGGTCTGAGTAGGATGCTCCCAAGTACCGCTACCCCCATTAAGGTAGGGGACCTTGGCTACTTTCTTTGCTCGTAGAGCTGCATCGTTATCTGGGTGCCTCATGGCGATGATATCAACATAGTTGCTGATGGTGCTAATGGTGTCCTCAAAGGTCTCTCCCTTTTTTGCGCTGCTCGTCATGGGGTCAGCGACAGTTGTCACTGATCCGCCGAGCCTGAACATGGCTGTCTCAAAGCTGAGCCTTGTCCTTGTGCTGGGCTCGAAGAACATGCTGCCCAAGACCTTGCCTTTGGCCAAGTCACAGCCTGTCTTCTCGAGTTCTACCATCTTGTCTGCTACGCTGAGGATGTAGTCGAGTTCTCCTCGGCTGTAATCCATCATGCTAATGAAATGTTTATTTTCGAAATCTGATGCTTTTACCAAACTTCACACCGTATCCTAGAGTACCTCATGCAACCTATTTCTCTTTTACCATTTTACGTACGAGTTCTTGAACAAATAACCTGCCTCAGCCAAGTTTATGGAATAGAAATCTACAACAATAAAATAGATAAACCGTGACCAGAGCACGAGTAATACTTGCGTATACAGAAAACACCAGACCTCCACAGCTGGAAAAAGATAGGAGAAATGCAGACAGCCCTAGGCAAGGAATTCACTTTATATGAGTCGCCTGATGGCAAAAAAATTGCTCAAGTCGATAGTGATATGCTTATTCATATGATTATACAGGATGGAAAACCTGTTTATATGAGTCCCAAGGTCATTGATGCTCTGAAACGTGTGGCTGAGGTCAGGAGATATCTCAAAGATAAGGCTGAACGACCCAAGCGTTAAATTGGATATAACCCGATGTCCAGCAGGAAGTCTTTGAGGCTACCAGTAATATTATAATCTTTTAACTGTTCTCGGGTCACCCAGACAGCGTCCAAGGCATCATCCATGGGAGTCAATACGCCACTCAATGGTGTAGCCAGATACTGGATAATGATAAAGTGGTAAAACACCTCACCAGCCTTATCATACTCGATCTTATCCACAACCCCAAGCCTTTCACCGATCTCAACAACGAGACCCGTCTCCTCAAACGCTTCACGCTTGGCGGAATCAGCAGCTCGCTCACCAACCTCAATCAATCCACCGGGAACCGACCACATTCCCTTGTCTGGGTTGGCTGCCCTCTTTATCAGGAGATACTTGTCCTCTTTTTGTATTAGTACGCCCACCCCGATTATCGGTCTATCAGGGTATTCTCGCTTGGGACCCATAGGGAATATCCCTTCCCAGATGGGTATAAGGCTAGTCCTGAACCAGTTCTTGGTTGGCAAGCTCCATATGAACAAACCTGCTCATGGGAGTACTCGCGCTACTAGCAGGATACAGCTCAGGAAGCACCTTGACCCAGATGGGAAACCTGCACTTCAAAGCAGTACCCTTGACAATAGCCTCACCAGGAGGCAAGTCACCGATAAGCTCAGCGAACTGGCTCCCCATGATCTCAGCAACCCGCGCCTTATCAACATCCTCCAAACCATGACAAATAATATTGTTAGCACACTGGGTGACCACAGTCTTCTCAACAGTGCTTAGACGCTGGGTTATCGCCCAGAGCCCCACACCATTGCGCCCCCCATTGGTAGCAATCTCCTTGATAACCCCCAGCAGTTTACCTCGTGTGTCCTTGTCACCTAGCTCAAAGACCCCGCGCTGGGGGGCATAATACATGGCTTCTTCTAAGACGATTATACACCCGAATTTACGGTTCTCAAGTGCTTCGCTGAATATTTTCCTTAGGACCTGTGAGACTACGAGGTGTTTCTGGGTCCAAGTATCCTTGCCCTGACTGAGATCCATTATCACCACATGCCGATCCTTCAACAAGTCAACAGGGTCAAGGGGCACCATATCTCCCTCAGGGATTAGCTTACTATTGCCCACGGCGTTGATCACCTGCTGTCTGTAGCTCTCGAACTCTTCTTCCTTTTTGTTGAACCCGAGTTTGTCTGGTTTCACCCATGTAAGGGCTTGTTGTAGTTTCTGCTTGGTAACGTTGGCTGCCTGAGCGTACAGTATCTTCAATGCGTGGATCAGTATCTTGCTGTTCCACCAAGTCTTCTGCCACCCAAACTCGCCGATATAATCCTCCCAAGGGATAGCCCCCGGCTGGAAGAACCGGCTCCAAGGAACCTTCAAAGTCTTTTCTGGTCCTAGATGCTCCATCAGGCTACTGTATTCCCCATCCTTGTCTACAATGAAGAAACGGACTGGTGGGTTGGCGTTTGCAGCCCTGCTTATCATTGATACCGTGGTTGTAGTCTTTCCAGTGCCCACAGCGCCGCAGATGAGGCAGGACTGCCGGATCAAACTATACAACCCAATCTCTACATCGAGATCTGTGCTGGGGTCATTGCCCAATAGAATCCTCCAATCACCACTGGGCTTTGTGAAACGGGAGATAATATCCCGTTCAGCCAAAAAAACAGGAGTATTAGGCGTCAAAGGATACCTGAGAGGTCTTAGACTACCCCCACTATCCAGCCAACCCCACTGATATGCTATGGCGTGGAGGGTGCTGTCCTCTATATCATCTATGATCCTGCCCTCCCTGAGCATGGCTTCCTCGTACTCCCTAACTCGTTTATGGGGAAATACCCGGGTAACCTGATAGACTACTGGTTGCCCATTCTTTGGGTGCTCAATATACACGAGATTGCCTTTCGCAAGCTCCAGACTCCTTAACATCAGTATAGTTATCTCGTTGATACCATACTCGCCGCTACTACTGTAAGTATGCCCTACCTTTATGCTCCCATCCAGTTTCCTTCCCCCCAGAAAGGCGCAAGCTGAGAAATCTCACCACTAACACGCCCAACCCTACTCAAAACCTCGCTATAGACATCAGCGATAAACCGCTTCGAGACCTTGACCTCCTCATCAGCCTTCACAATAGGCAAAGGCAACCCATTCCAGTAACTAGTAGCGTAACAATAGTTGGCTACCTCATCCAGTTCATCCAGACAATAAGCTGGAAGATCAAGCCTGATGGGCGGTGTCTGCCACTCCTTGCTAATCCGGAGATAGCTGCTGTAGATGGGTGCATCTATTGCGTCCATGATTGGGCTGCTACGTGTAGCCATCCTGAGCCCTGTCTTGGGGCTGAAGACCTCGGTGCGCTCACCCGCCTCCAAAGCATGCAGCATGATGAAGCTATCAGTATACTCTGTCTCCCGCTCAAGTCCCAAGAAATGAACAAGATGACGAGCAGTAGGACGCTTCACCACCCCAGCCACCACGATATCCTGTTTATGACACATCCTGAGTAAGCGATTAACAGCATCAATCAATCGCTGTCTATCGGATTCTTCCCCAACCTTTGCCCACCAGTTACTGAAGGCAAGGGGACCATCAATAAACACCACCTCAACATCAGGATAATGCTCAATATAACCACAAGCAGTCTCATAGAGCATCGCCTCCCTCCTAATATCAACTAGGCTCCTGAAGTGACTCATTGAATCGCCATAGGGCTGGCTCAAGGATTCCGGCTGTAAGAAGAACCGTCTACCATAGGGAAACCCATATGCGATTGCTCCCATCACGGCGTACTGCATTGACGCTAGTGGTATTACCTGACTGCCAGCGTCTACCCCAAGTACTTGGACGTATTCTTCTACTTTTTTAAGAGGCGTTATCTCGAGTTCTTTTCTGATGGTCTCTACTATCTTGTTTATTTTGGGTGTCTCGTTGAATACGTTCTCTGTGATCTCTGATAGTATGAGGTTTCTTAGGCTTAGGCTTAGGTTGTTGGCCTGTGCTGGTGGCTTAGTGATTTGTTCTTGGATTATTTTCTCTTTGACCGCCAGCATCTTGTTGTCTCTTTCCTTGCAACCTGTAAGTATGCAACACTTTTTTTCGTGGATATTTAAACCATACGGTTGTTTTGAGCGTAATTTCTGATAAACACTGTTTTATTTATATACTAAGAAATTATTGCGCTCTATAAATATGAATAAAAACGGGTTTTCCGACTTCACCCCAAAAGTAAAGTTAAAAACACCTGACACCCCTATGTCATTCAGATAAAAATGTCAAACGAAATAAGCCTAAAAGACAACGTTTTTCGCGAATTCCTCCAAAATCCAAGCCTCGGACCAAGCGAGATGACAAAAAAACTAGGAGCCAACTACAACTCAGTAAAAGCTGCTTTCGCCAAACTCACAGAAGAAGGATACCTCGAGCGCCCAAGCAGAGGAACCTATCAACCCAACATAGCGTTCATCCTCCTTGACCTAATGGACAGGGTAGCCAGACTAGAGGAGCGTGTCAAAGGATAATGGTGAAATGGGAAAAAGTATTGAGCGATGTATCACCCACAACCAGCCAATTCAAGGTGCTAGTATATCTTAGCTTCAAGGGAGCAGCACTACCAGCAGACATCTCAAAGGAAACAGGCATAGCAGCAGGAACAGTCAGACCCGCCCTAAGAACCCTGCTGGAAAAAGGATATGTCAAGCAGATGGAGGGAGGCAGCTATCATAGCCTTGTTCCCTTCACTGAGATCGTCTCACATTTATACTCGGTTGTCAAAAAGTAGTCGGGGTGACTAGAGGGAGATGAGTGCGGAAGAGTTTGAGGGACTCAAACGCGCAGAGAGCCAAAGAGACGTATTACTGTGTCTCGTCGAGAGCGGCGAGCCCATGTCCTCCCAAGATATCTCCCAGAAACTGGGAATCACTGTAAACGCGGTGAACATAGCCCTCTTTCAACTCAATAAGAAGGACCTTGTGGACCGGGTGAGTAGGGGTATTTACAAGTACAAGTTAGGTCCAATACTCTTAACATTACTACGAGAGTACTTTGAGGAATAACCGTGGAGTCCAAGCTTGCCGAGATAGACCCAAGCACATCAGCCTTCAAGATCATCGTCTATCTTACCTTCAAAGACAAGCCCATGAAACCCATCGAGATAGCCAAGGGGCTGGGAGAAAACGGTAGCACAGTCAGGGCTAGACTGGCTGAACTCAACAAGCGTGGCTTGGTGGATAACACCAATGACGGTTATATCTCGAACTTAACCTCTTATGATATATTGATGAGGCTCTTCAAGCCCTAAGGGTCAAGCATTCTTGACGAGATGACTGAGATGTTCTAATCTCTAGTATTATATTCTGAGCCATGTAGGTTACTTTGAGAACAAAGTGAAGAAAGCCGGACTGGTGTTAATGGTCATTATTCTAGCGTTGATTACTTCAAATATGGGTTGTAATGCATCAATTGCAGCAGAAGCCAATCAACCCACAACATTCGAAATCGCAGAGATATTCAATCACGTATTCATCATGAATGTAACTGGAAAAATAGTGACTACGGATAGAACATATTACACCTTCAATGTTACAGAGTACCTCAAATCCCTTGTAAACTCGTCAATCCTATACTTTACAGCGTATGGTGGCTCAGAAGTAATGGTATCACCAGCCACCACATTCTACCTTGGGCTGGATTATCTCTTCTTCTGCGACGAGATCAACGAAGAATACAGTATAACGGAACTCCACTACAACTACAAGCTACCAAACTCACTCGAACCAAATGAAATCGAGGACATAAGAAGGACTCTAATGGCGTTAAAAGCAGCCAACATTAATTGCACAGTAGTTAACCCTGAGATAGCGATTACAGACAGGGAATTGGAGCAACAAGTTGAAACAACCATCAATCCACCCTCCGAGCAGAGGGACCTCGATCCAGAGACAGTGAAAGAAAACAGAGCAAGAGACAACCTGTTACTAACAATTGTCTATCTATGCATAGCAGGAGTATACATATTTCTGATACCAGTGATGAAAAACGGGTTAAAGCGATAACTTAGTCGAGGGTGATGAGCTTGCCTACCTTGCCTACATTCATTTGACGCATACCACGGTAAACCTTCAGATACCCACCCTCGATACGCACCCTGTCACCCACAGCGCACTGCTTTATTTGCTCATTCCAGAGCATCAATACCACATCATCAGTATCATCCTTGAGCGTCGCCTCAGTAACAGTAAGATCCTGCCAGCGCCTACGACTACGTACAGTCCTAGGGATGGCTTTCTCTATAATCTCTCCCTCGACCACGATCCTGCGGATATCAGTGGAGAGTTCCTTGATTGATGGTAGACTTAGCTCCTCTAGGGTTTTCTGGTACCAGATATGTGGATCATCACCTTTGATCTCGCCTACTCGCGTAAATCCATTCTTTTCTAGGAAGCCTTGATTCGCTATGTTCCATTTTATTGTGCCAACAGTCCAAGCTCTTGCTTCACTGATTTCCATAAGCTTCTGTAACGCGGCTGTGGCTATCCCGTTTCTCTGGAAATCAGGGTCTACGAAAATCCTGACTACCTCTTTTATCCCGAATCCATTGTCAGAGACAACCAAGCCACCGACGATAATCTCATCATACAAAATACTGTAGGTCTCCAGCTTCTCAATATAGTAGAGTTGATCCTTGGCTGACTTGTAGCCTCTGGGTCCCCAAGGCTCCTTCTCGTGGTCTTCTGCTGCTTTCTCGAATGCTCGTTGACTGGTTAGCGCGAGCATTGGCGCGTGGTCTTCTATTGCAGTAATAAGTTCTATATCGGGTGCCTCGGGCATCTTGATTCCCATCACAAAGATGATTCGAGGCTTATATGGGTAGGGATTCGGCTAAGACTTATACAGTATAGACCCAAAATATGTGCTGATACAGATTTGTCAGACAAGAAACTGGGGGAGTTAAGGGAAAGAACAGAAGCCTTATTCAAACTGAAACGGGCGCCAAGCCAGGAAATTGTCTTTCATCACCTCCTCGAGACAGGGAGAACGATGACTGTAAGAGAAATCGCCGCAGAGTTGGACCTCACAGATAAATCCGCTGAGAGAGCAGTAGCCAAACTCTTGGAAAAAGGACTTGTGCAACGCTCGACATTCAGGGAAGGAACCTACGTATGCGATAGCAGAATGATAATAACGAGCCTGCTCAGAGTAATCACCGAGCTATACGAGGACTATGAGGAACGCAGATAGGCTATTCTACTATTTTTTCCATATTGATGTTGAGCTTAGGCATTATTATTCTTCTATCTCATTGACCACATAGAGGTACCCGCGCTTGGAGTCCTTCCATCGCCTCAAATCACCCTTCTTGGTCAACCAAACCAAGACACCGCTGAGCGTGGTCTTGGGGAAGAAAACAGCGTTAGCTTCCATGCCTTCCCTAAGCTCCCCAATGGTACGTGGATTCTTGCCCCAATCAGTATGCAAGAGCGAGATAACGGCTTCACTACACTGATTTGTCCGGGGAATCTTCGGGAAATGGGATGGATCAGGCTTGCCCTTGGAACGGGATTTCTTCTCAGTAACAACGATATTGAATGCCTCTCTCACCAGCTCAACTATCTTGTCAAGCTCTTGAAGTGTCTCTAATACTTCTTCTCGTTCGCCCCCTATCTCTACCTCGGATTCTCCGATGCGTATCTTGATCTTGAAGGGGGTCTCTACCATAGTATCACTGACACAAATCCGCTTTCTAATAAGGTGTAAGACCGTTTATAATACTTATGAGAGGAGAAATATGGATTAGAATTAGCCAAGCTTTGCCTTGATAGCCGCTTGAAGCAACCTCTGCACGAGCTTGGGCTGAGCCTTACCCCTAACCTTGCCCATCACAGCCCCCATCAAGGGACCCATAGCACCCATACCACGCTCAACAATAAGCTGAGAGCCACCCTGAACCACTTCATCGATTATAGCCTTGAGCTGCTCCTCCTCAAGCATCTCCAAACCAAGCTTACCAAGAGCCTGCTTTGCTGATTGTTCTGGATGCTCAGAGAGATACTGTAATAACTCGGGTATCGACTCCTTCACAGTAATACCTTGACCCACGAGCATGAATACATCAGAGATAGCCTCGTCAGATAGCCCCATAACTGGGACCCCATCCCTCCTGAGCTTGGTCATGTCCTCAGTCAATGTTACAGCCAATAGGGTCGTTGAAACACCATCTGCTGCCAATGACTCAAACAAGCTGAGATAATCAGAGTCAATGATCTGTGTTGCGAGCTTTTCATTGAGATCATATTCCTTCTGGTACCTAGCCAGCTTGGCCTCAGGCATCTCTGGAAGCCTGCCCTTGATATCCATTATCATCTCGGGTGTGACTTGAACAGGTTTAACATCAGTCTCGGGGTACATCCTCGCGGCTCCCGGTCTCGGGCGGGTAAACCTTGTAGTACCATCAGGGTTTGCTGACCGGGTTTCGGCTGGAACCCCATTCAGAGCCTGCCTCGCCCTATCAACCACAGCGATGAGGGCTGCCTTGCATTTCTCCTCCAAATCAGCCACAATCACCACTGCGTCTTCTGGCTCCGCTGATACTGTTTTCCTAAGGGAATCAACCTCTTCTTGGGTGATCTTGTACCCGGGTAGCTCATCTGTATGGAATATCCCCCTGACGCCTCCCATGAATTTGGCGTGGTCACTCATCTCGGTACCCAACCTCCTGTCTGGGCAAAGCTCCTTCCCAGTTAGTCTGTTGAAGCCCTTGAGCCTTACAGCATAGACTTTCCCACCATGCTTGAAGGCATTCAATAATATCCTTGACTCCGTATCCTTGAAGAGCCCTGAGACATCATGCAGATCCTTAGGTAGATCTTCGGGTTTTACCCCCTTTTTCTTGAGCAAAGCAGCGATATCAAGTAATGTTGCTTGACGCTGAGCCTCATACTCAACAATAGTCTCCAGCATACCAAGGTCTTGAGCCCCCTTGATCTCAATAATAGCACCATTCTTGATACTGACATTGATATCTTGCCTGATAGTACCCAATCCCCTGCGGACCCTTCCTGTCGCTCTTAGTATGCTCCCGATGCGTGCAGCAACATTGTAGGCTTCTTTAGGAGTATGCATCTCAGGAGCCGTGGTGACCTCCACGAGGGGTATTCCTAGACGATCCAGCTTGTATGTGATAGTGTCACCGTCCTCCTCGATTTTCCTAGCAGCATCCTCCTCGATAGCCACCTGCTCCAAACCATAGGTCTTTCCAGATGCAGTGATCTCGCCCCCCAAGCTGACAACGCTTGTACGTTGGAAACCCCCCGTATTGCTACCGTCAACAACGGTCTTGCGCATTATCTGCACCTCATCAACCGGAGCCCCATTGGTGAGAACGCTGAACTGCAATGCGATATCTAGTGCCTCCGCGTCCAATGGACCCGGTGGCTCCTCATCCATCTCCACCAAACAATTATTCCAATGATTTGCCTCATAGATAATGGTCTTTCCTTTCAAGAACTCAAAGAGAGCAGCGGGATCTATCTCACCTAGCTCGCTCTGAGCCGGTCTAAGCTTCCTGACAAATGTGAAGTCTGGTTCGCCTGTGCTTAATTCTGGGGGGCATGCACAGAATAGCTTGTGTTTTGTGGCTAGTTCTTGGTGGATCTCGATTCCTATTGTTAAACCTAGTTCCTTGTAGTCCATCTAGCCCATCCTCCCAATGTAGGGGGTCCTAATATTCAACTCGCCAACCAGATTCGTGAGCATAAGCTCTTTGACCTTCTCAATGTCATCTGTCTGCCCAAAACACCACTTGAGCTTAACCAATGCCGTCTCGCCATGCATATCCTCCATAGGCACAGCACCCCTGTCTACCAGCTCTCTCCCGTGGCTGTAGACATTCAGGTTGACCCTACCCCAGATGCATTGGCTCACTATCCCAATGAATACATTTTCTTTGTATGCACGTTCGACTGCTGGCCAGAGGGTTTGATTCACTTGCCCCAGTCCAGTGGCTTCGATAATCATGCCCCTGTAACCCTCATCAATATAGTGTTCCAGTATATGGGGGTCCATATCTGGATGGAACTTTACCAAGGCTACCCGGTCACTGAATTTATTCAATAGCTTGGGCTCAGAGTCCTGCCTTGGCCGATAAACATTGTTGGTCATCTCAATTGAGCCGTTTTTGTATCGTGCTAGGGGGAAGTCGTTCACTGGCTGGAATGCATATCGTGTGCTGGTATGGCATTTTCTAACCTTTGTCCCCCTGAGATAACTGATGGATTCATCGCTGGTATTCTCGTGCAACCCGATACAGACCTCTGCAAAGGGCGCATGAGCCGCAGTATAGACCCCACCCATGAGGTTTGTGGCGTTATCGCTACTGGGTCTGTCACTGCTCCTTTGACTACCAACAAAAATAACAGGCACAGGCAGGTCTTGGAGCGCAAAGCTCATGGCTGCACTGCTATACCCCATAGTATCCGTGCCATGCGTGAATATGATGCCATCTGCCCCAGCCTTGATCTTGTCATAGGCTCGCTGTGCCATCCCTTCCCAGTGCTTGTAACCAATATCCTCACTGAAAACACTGTACAATATATCAGCGTCCACATCAGCTATCTCCACAAGCTCAGGCACAATACCCAACAAATCCCGACTAGTCATAGCAGAAACCACGCCACCAGTAACATAATCAATGCGACTCGCGATGGTTCCCCCTGTGCTGATGATGCTCACCTTGGGCAATCCTTCTTCTGCCTTGGGTAAGGGTGGCTGCTTGAACTCTGGTTTGGGTGCGGTTCCTACTTTATTGATCTTCATTTTCTCGCTGTATGCGAGTCCAACGTTGTATCCTGATACAAGTTTTATTACTATATGCCAATCATCATAGGTCTCGACTCGTGGCATCAGGCTGCCGGAGTACTGCTGATTATTGACGACTACCTCCAACTTGTCTCCTATCTCTGCCCCTACACTTTTGAGGGCTGCTCTGAGTTGTCCACGGTATCCGGTAAGCTTGTCCTCCGACATATAAATCAGAGAAAAGAAACGCCTCATCAAATATTAAAACATGGTCTATGAGCCACGTATCTGAGCTATTTTATCTCGCTTCGACTATCCGTTTAATGGTAAGATGGGTTAGGAAATAGGTTTGCTCAGAGTCAAAATAAGATTCTATAGTCTCATCAAAGTAGATCCAAGCTTCTGCTGGGAACTCCTCATCAGCCAAGCTCAAGACAAGTACCATGGGCACCCTAGGAAGCACCAATAGCTCTACAGCAACGTCACCCACAGGAAAATCAACAACCCTACCCCCAAGAACCTGCGCTGCGTTAATTAGAGTCTCAGAACTGGATCCAAAATTCTTAACGAGATTGATTGCTTCTCCAGTGTAACCTCTTCTTGTGAACTGGTTTCCCCTGAACTGTTTTGAGGATATCTTGTTGCCTGTTGGTTTTACATCTTCAGCGTCGCTGTAAGCAGACAGGACATAGAAGATAGTATGTGATATGCTCCGATAGGTTCGATTTCCTCTGGTGATCTCATTACCTGAAAGAGTGTCTATTTTCTGTCCAGTCTCTGTGTCCAACTCATAGCCCAGAAAAGAAATAACATTCGACTCAGGAACCCCATTTCTCCCCGGTAAATTACGCATTTTCTCGCTACAGTTCTCCCAAGTCCAGAGCTCAGAGGGATGAGACATAGAATACACTTGTATGCGATGTTTAATAGAATATCTGACTGTTAGACCAGATTCTTACCGACATATACACCTTCTTTCTTGTATACTAGTCGTCCATAGTATTGTTTGGTTCCGAGGGCGCTCATAACGATCATTCTATCCATATCGTATTGTTCATGGGCTGTTTTCTCTGCTTCTTTCATGAGTTGTTCTCCCCATCCTTGGTGCTGCCAGTCCTGAGCCTCCTCTCCTACTGGGGTCATCTCGCCATAGACATGTAGCTCCCTGATTAACCCGGTTTTACTGGTTATCTCTGGTCGGTGTGGGTTCTCGCTGGGTATCCTGAGCCTGATGAAGCCTATGAGGGTCTGATTTTTGTCCTCGGCGCTGATGAAATCCTCGATTCCCCCAGATGCCTCGTATTTTCTATGAATGATCCCCAAGCTATCAGTGTCAACAAGAACCCCGTCTCGCGCCCTGTGACCCACCTCCCTGCACCTGATACAGTTGCAGCTGGTTCCAAGCTCTTTGAGCCTCTTCTTCACAAGCTGTCTGAGGTTGCTCTTGGTCACCCCAGCCTCGATCTGGTGGAGGGGAATATCACGCTGGACACGCATAACCCTGATCCAAGGTGGAATAATCGGTTTCACCTTAGAGAGAAGCTCTACGCCGTCCTCTGTTGTAAAGGGCTCATACTCGTTGTTGGTCCACCAATCATAGAGGCGAGTGCCCTTAACAACCAAAGTAGGGTATATCTTCAACATATCCGGTTTGAACCTTGGATCATTGAAAATAGTCTTGAAGCCATCTAGATCGCGTTCAAAGCTGCTGCCAGGTAATCCAGGCATCATATGATAGCATATCTTGAGCCCCGCGTCCTTCATTACCTTGGTGCCATCCACCACGTGTTGAACAGTGTGACCACGGTCAACTAACTTGTAGATATCATCATAGACATTCTGGACACCTATCTCGATCCTTGTACCACCAAGATCCAGCATGCCATCTATATTACAGGGTTCAAGCTGGTCTGGGCGGGTCTCAAAGGTTATACCGACGTTCCTGATGTTGCTGGTCTCTGCGTTTAACTTGGCTTCCTCTAAGCTATCTGATGGGTTCATGGTGATTGCATCAAGACACCCCTTCATGAACCAGCGCTGATAATCGATTGGAGAAGCAGGGAATGTGCCCCCCATGACAATCAAATCAATCTTATCAACAACATGCCCAATAGCCTCAAGCTGCTCAACCCTGCTACGAACCTGATCAAAGGGATCAAACTCGTTCTGAGCCCCGCGCATGGCAGCGGGCTCATGACCAGTATAGCTCTGGGGGGAATCATTATCAGGGCCACCGGGGCAGAATGCGCATCGCCCATGGGGGCACGCGTATGGTTTGGTCATGACAGCAACAACGTTTACCCCACTCATGGCTCGTGTTGCCTTGCGTCTCAATATATGGATGAGTTGTTCCCGCTCATCATCTTCAAGCAGCCGTATCAGCTCAGAGTTAGACGGGATATAACCCAGATTATACTTGCGAGTAACCTCAAACTTTGCTTTCTCAAGGTCACGCCTAGTGGGCTGATCCTTTGATAATAGAATATCTATGATCTCTCTGAGTGGTTGCTGCAATGTTGTTCATTCAGAAGTAAAGAAGTTAAAAAGGATTAGCGTCTTCGACCGAATTTAGTATCTCGTGGACTCAAGACCCTAGACTTGTAGTTGCTTCTATTCCTCTTCCTTGGGGTAGGGCTCTTCTTTGGAGTACCCTCTATCTTTGGGGTCTGGGACCTTACCTTCCCAGCTTTTGTTAATGAGCCGTGTGTTGGCAAATTATTTCACTGGAACCCTAAGCCACTAGGATTGTTAAAAACCTTATGGAGAGAATGGGGCGTCATGCCCGGGAACCACCAGAACCGGGTTCAGATCCCTGATTTTTCGTAGGCTATTTATCGCAACTTCCGCTTCGATATTCTTGGTGACCACGCTTGGTGCACGCAACTCCAAGAGATCCTCTTTGACTATGGCAGCGTCTCCAATTAGCGCGACAAGACCATCGTCTGTATCCACCAAAGTAGATATGCTGCCCGGTGTATGACCAACGGTTTCTATGATTTTGATATTCTTGGAAACCTGATAATCGCCTTTAACCACTTTTTTATCCATGATACCAAGGAACGCAGCGCTAAACTCTGGCCAGTAGAGCCTGTCTATGTATTCAAGCTCTTTCTCGTGAATTATCAATGGCTTGCCCTTGAATAAGTAGTTAGCCTCAATATGATCATAATGGCAGTGACTGTTAATCACCATATCAATATCATCTGGGGTTAGATCAAACTCCCCTAACCGCTTCTGGAGTGCCCCGTATCTACCAAGCTGCAGAATCCCGGGGTCGAATACAATGTTCTTTCCCTCGTCCCGTATCAATACAGTGTTCGTGCTACCAAGACTGAACACCTTACCATCATAAACTTCATTCACATTCTCTTGCGGCATTGGGGTCAATGGCCATCTGACACTCAACACTGGATGCCCCTTGTGAAGCCCTACACGGTGATAAAAACAATGAACTAGGATGTCTACTTGAGCCTTACTCATCTTCAATTACCCATACACCTTCTAAGATGTATGAGTCTTTTAATTTTACCCGATTCTTATCTACCAATCCAGTGGGAACGCTTGATATCATGTCTAATGCATGATCCTCATCAACATCCAATAGGCTCAGTAAAGCAGCCAAACCATAAGGGTCTCTAAGCCCCCAAACATCAGTTGCACAGCTACTGGCAACCACAGGAACCCCTCTCTTCACAGCATTATCCTTATTACGTTTGATAAACTCGATATTTTTCCTCAACAAGAATCTATCATTGATGAGAAGCCGGGATAGATCGATTAAATATACGCTGCCAGAGTCCCTCATCAATCCGGCTTGCTGCCTATCCAAGTGGTTGTCTTTCCACTTATCCGTGATAGGATAGTTGATTAGGTCTACTCTGCGGTCTCTTCCAGCTTGGCGTGCCACTGATTTGGTCCTGCAGTTTACCGTGATGATCTCGGTCTTCCATCTGTAGCTCCTGAGGCTTCTTAAGAGTTCGTTGGGGTTCTTTGGGTTGAGATCGAGGCACTTGACTATATCAATGGTATTTGTCTCGATTTTCTCGTTAAGCCCGAGACGGGTATATCCGAGGGATTTTACGGTTGTGATTATTTTTTCTAGGTTCTTGGGTTTAAGGCAAAGGTCATTAAAGTGTCTCAACTTTTTGCCTCCAAATATTCTCTCAGGTGCTCGGCTGGATCAACCTTGTGTGGTACCAGTAGGCTCACTTTCACTCTTATTGGATCGTGCCTCTCCAACGCAATTTTCCCGAGATATGCCTTTTGCTTATCGAGCCGCAGATATAGGTTCTTTGTCTCATCTATCCTCTGGGGCAACTCATCCAGTAATGAGATATAATCGAGGCTCGACAGGTTTTCCATTATATTGTTGAATAGCTCGGTGGCTTGTCTCCTGTGCTTGACTTGGAAGTGGAGTGTTATTATGGGGTCGCCGAAGTATCCTTCGAGATTGGTCTCTGTATAGTTGGGGAACTCGGCGTCCTTTGGGAAGAGGTTTTGTACAGCCTTCAGTACTCTGGCTCTGTCTTCTGTGGCGTGTTTGAATACGGAAATCTCGACCTGTCGTACTATTCTCTGTGTGCTCATTCCACCAAACCTGCTCTGCGGTATGATACTCCTCGGCAGCCACCTATTTAGGTGAAACTGTTGAGTAAGGTTTTTCAGTCTATCATGGATTCCTAACGTGGTTGCGGTCGTAGCTCAGTGGATAGAGCACGGGTCTTCGGAACCTGTGGTCGGGGGTTCGAATCCTCCCGACCGCGCCAACACTCATAACCGTTTTACCACCGAAGCACCATAATCCATCCATGATCCCCGAGGAACTCAATATTCGCCCTGTCTGGGCAGAGGTAAACCTAGACCATCTAGCACACAACATGGGCGAATTACGAAGAATCGTATCCAAGCCGACACTGATTATGACTGCAGTCAAGGCAGATGGTTACGGTCATGGAGCACAGGTCTGCGCAGAGACATTCCTAGAGAATGGGGCTGATATGCTTGCAGTAGCTACTCCAGATGAGGGGTTCCAGCTCAGGGACTGGGAGATCGATGCACCAATACTCTGCCTTGGATATACTCCTGATTATCTTCACTGGAAAGCCATCGAGAAAGACGTAACCACGACGATCTACAGTCATGAGCAGGGGCTTCACCTGAACAAGGTTGCTCAGGGGTTGAATACTGTAGCTCGTTTCCATGTGAAAATAGACACTGGGATGAGTAGGCTGGGTTATCAGCCAAATGATGAGACTGTTGAGAACATTGTGGAGTTATCAGGGCTTCCAAGGCTGGAGCTTGAGGGGGTGTTCACTCATTTCGCTGTCTCGGATGAGGCTGATAAGGGGTATACTCGAATGCAGTACGCGAAATACTTGGAGATAGTCAAAGAGATTGAAGGGAGGGGCATTGAGATTCCCATAAAGCATGTTTCAAACAGCGCGGCGATCATCGACCTACCAGAATACAACCATGACATGGTGAGACCCGGGATAATGCTCTACGGCTACTACCCCTCAAAAGAAGTAAAACATGAAAGAGTCAAACTCAAACAAGTACTGACACTTCATGCCCAGATAAGCCACTTGAAAACAGTCCCACCCGAGAGAGGAATCAGCTACGGGCTCACATACACAACCAAACAAGAATCCAAGATAGCCACCATACCCATGGGCTACGCCGACGGTTACAGGAGAGCACTATCCAACCATGGCTATGTGGAGATTCATGGCAAAAAGGCACCCATCGTTGGACGAGTCTGCATGGATCAGTTCATGGTAGACGTATCAGAGATACCAGAAACCAGTGTAGGTGATGAGGCTATTCTTATTGGGTATCCAGGTGGTGTTGCTCCTGATGGTGAGGAAATGGCATCGCTTATTGGCTCTATTACTCATGAGGTGACATGTCAAATCACAAGAAGGGTCCCAAGAGTCTATACACGAGACAGCGAACCAGTCAGCGTAAAAGATTATTTAACGTGATCTACGTCGCTTCTTATCCCTACGCTTCTTCTTGGGCGGCGCCCTGCCTAGGAATACGGGTTTTTCAGCTATCTTACCCAGCTGGACACCCTCATCGAGCTTAATAGAAGCAAAGGGAGCCTCGATTGGACCAAAAATATCGAATATCTTACCAAGGGGCTTACCGTCCTTATCCGATACAGGTTGACCTATTCTAGCTTCTCCAGACAATGTGATAATCAGGTTCTTATTGCCCTTTGACCGATGCATGCCTCTACCAAGAAGAATCCTATCAGACACTACTGCAACTCCTCCGCTATCATATTGATAACCTCTACCTTAGAACCCTTCTTATCCACAAGCAACAACCCAGTCCTCCTCCAAGGATACTTGCTATATGCAGCACCCGGTTGAAGAATAGGCTTCAAACCAAGCTTCAACGCAGCCTTCTCGATATCCTCTATCTTAGGGTCCCTGATAGCCTTATCACGTGGTACTCTCCTACCCTTGCTACGGCTATACCTGATATCAAAATACGCGGGCCAGACCCGTAGCTTTCCTCTTCCTCTCAATAAGACCACTCGTAGAATACTCTAGCCGCAGAGCGGCTATAGGGTTTACTCTTTGTAAACAACAGCGCTAAGGGATCCATCCTGACCGGGTCTTGAGACGATCTTCGCAAGTCCCTTCTCTGTCCTAATAATGGTTCCCTTGGTGATGACTCCTCGTCTATTGTAGTCAGCTTTCGCTGGGTTACTTACAACGTCGAGGATCTTTTGGCGTTCTGTGGTGCCTGTCTCTGGGTTTGAGACATTGACATAGTTTGCCTTTACTAGTTTTATCTTGCTTATCCTGCTGATGCCTTTGACTTCTTTGCGCTGGGTCTCGCCGAATAGGGTCTCTACTGGCTGTCTGCCCTGCTCATAGACTCTATGGGTTCTGAATGCTCGTTTCTTGCCGCCGGTCTTTTTTCTCTTGGTTAGTCTGTCATGCCATGCCAAAGCGTTATTCCTCTTAGTTCTGGCAATTAGAAAAGGAAGCAGTATAAAAAGGACTCGTTAAATGCCGTATATCGATACCTATAAGACATAGAAAACGGGATGAAAATAGACCATGAGCGACGAAGTTGTAAAGCTAAGCCACGGCGCCGGCGGGAGCACAGAAGATACACTGATTCATGAGCTGTTTCTCAAGATTTTCGAGAAAAGACAGGCACGCGATGGTATAGCATTAGACGCCTTGGATGATGGAGCATCCATAAGAATAGGTGAATACGAGGTAATCCTATCCACAGACGGACACACCGTTGACCCGATCTTCTTCCCTGGAGGAGACCTAGGTAGGTTAGCAGTATGTGGGGCGGTTAATGATACTGCGGTCATGGGAGCAGAGCCAGTGGCAATACTGGATAGTATGATCGTAGAAGAGGGGTTCCCAATGGAGGACCTGAAGCGGATAGTTTCCTCCATGAACGATGCAGCCAAGGAGGCTGATGTAGCCATCATAGCAGGTGACTTTAAGGTCATGCCCAAGGGAAGCCTCGATGGTATGGTGATAAGCACCACAGGAGTCGGTATACTCAGAGGAGAAAGAATACTGGACAGTCAAGCAGCTCCCGGTGACAAGGTCATTATCACAGGCAGTGTAGGGGATCATGGTATCGCGTTGATGTCCATGCGAGAGGGACTAAGCTTTGAGACCGAGTTGATCTCGGATGTCTCCCCCATACACGAGACGGTTAAGGCAGCCATGGATGCTGGAAAGGTAAAGGCGATGAAGGATTGTACCCGTGGTGGGTTGGCTATGGCGCTCAATGAGGTTGCAGAGAAATCCAATGTCAGTATATGGCTTGACTCAGGTAATATTCCTGTGAAAAAGAGTGTACAGGCTGCTTCCGATATGCTTGGTCTCGACCCACTTGAGGTTACCTGCGAGGGAAAAGCCATCATTATAGTCTCATCTGAGGACGCAGAGAGCATTCTCAAGGCGGTTAGAAATACAAAGTATGGTAAAGATGCTGAGATAATAGGGGAAATAAGACCAGATAGACCCGGAATGGTCTTACTCAGAACGGTTGTCGGAGGGACCCGCATACTGAGAAAGCCCTTGAGTGAGCCCATCCCCAGAGTCTGCTAATCCATCCTCTTTCAACTCATCAAGCTCATCAAGCCCCTCGATTACTCCATCGAAGAGGTTCTCGACAGACCCATTCTCTATCTTGGTTATCTTCAGTTCTCTGAACACCTGCTTCAACTGTAGTTTACTGCGTTCAGGGTTGTGACTGAACCCAAAGTAGTCACCATAGAACGCTGTTGTTGTTATGGTGAAGCTCCTGTCTATTGTTCTATTCCTATGAATCAATCCCATATTTTCCATCATCCTTAAGTGGCTATATACGTGGCTGCCGCGGTCAGCGATAACCTGACGTTGATCGACTGGCTGGTGAAACGCGATATAACTGAGGGTCTTTAATGGACCTAGTTTTAGCAGTGGTTTGTTATTGAACTGCTTTACAAAGTCATCATAGACTGGTTTCAGTTGCATTGATACTCGCCCATCATCAAGGTTCTCAATCTCAAGGGCTCGGTTACGTGTACTATACCGGTTTCTAAGCAATAGCACAATATTCCTCGAGACATTATCAGACTTGGTCCGAAGAACAGGCTTGATCTCGTCAATAGTTAGTGGTCGACCAGCCGCATAGAGGGCAGCCTCAAGAGCCTGAAGCCTCTGCTCCAGTAACTCTTCTTTTCTAGACATCATCAGGAACTACCTCCTCGATTATAGTGATGTCTACATCGATCTCTTCCTCGCTCTGGGTAAGATCAACCTTGAGCCTCTGGGCTAGGAAGAGTAGCATCATGAATATCCTGACTATCTCAAGGAATTCCTGACCATATACTAGCTCTGTGAGACGCACAACCCCCGTTGCCCGTGACCTCCACATAATCTCCTCATACAATGCATCAGATCGACTCTCAATCTCAAGGAGATACTCCTCAGCATCAAGAAAATCAGGAATCGGGAGAGGTAACGTAGGTAAATTAGGTTTTGTAGACTGGGAACGGTCAGTTAACGCCCTTTCCAGAGCCTCAATCAAATCATTAACAGTAGTCGTAGTATGCTCAAACCTGAAAGGCATAGGCAAAGCTGGTGGCAGATAGACCTGTTCTTTGTCTTCATCTGGGTCTGGAAGCTCCTCCATCTTAAGCAACATCTCAGCCTTCTTCAGATAAATGAAAACACTACTCTGAATAGCTGTACCAGCCAACCTGAAATCAATGCCCTCCTCCTCCATCTCCTTGAGAAGAGTAGTCAATAGAAGAACCAAGTTGACATTCCAAGGACTGACACGCTCAAGCTTGTTCTCCCTGAAGAGAATATCCCATGGCTGCCGGAGATAGTAGGGCTTCTGCTTGCTCAAGCTGCGACCTTCGCCTCCTTCATTGGTAGTGCTAATACTCTGCTCCTGCCGTTCTGCGCGAATACACCGTAGATTCGGTCCGCGTTATGGACCATGACATCCTTGAGGCTGATCATGAGGAACTGGCTGTCCGCCGCGTTCTCCTTCAACAC
>Ga0180432_10002246_pt1 | contig 29129 bp, 22 predicted proteins | sample SS_ome_10_FD_132414 | JGI IMG/M metagenome (GOLD analysis project Ga0180432, IMG submission 132414) | Hypersaline lake sediment archaeal communities from the Salton Sea, California, USA - SS_1_MS_2 metaG | ecosystem: Environmental > Aquatic > Non-marine Saline and Alkaline > Hypersaline >... | reverse complement strand
TAGCGGTGCATCCGGTGGGGGCGTTCAAGGCATTAAGGCTTCGATTCGGACAACCTCCGGATTCACACAAATCGAAAGCAGTTCCTATGCTCAGGCGACGAGCTGGCAGCATCTCGCTTTGACGTGGGAAAACGATCCGAATGATTCATTACTGAAGTTATATATCAACGGGACTCCCGATACCCTTCGATACGACATGGGGCCCGTCTATGGAACGACGGCGGGCGTTGAAAAACTAATGATCGGCTGCGGGACAAAAAACTGTTACTGGGACGGCTATATCGATGACGTTCGTTTTTACAACCGTTCTCTGGATGCCGGTGAGATCAATGTTGTCAGGGGCGGCGGTGCCGTAGCCGGGCTGATCTGTCATTGGAGATTGGACGAGAGCGGCAGCCATATCGCAGTCACGGCGGCCCCGGCGAAAGCAGCGGTCGAAGTGTGGTCTTCGACCGGCGACACTCAGAAGTGGGGACAGGCGGCCGGAGCTTTTTTCAGAAGTATAGAAAGAAAGTAAAATGACGCTTATCGGCCTTTACATATGATGAGAACAAAAAAATTCAATGAGATGACTACCCCCTTGGGTGTATTTGTCTGCTCGTCGGCTCATCGAATAGAGCAACGGGCTTTGGAGTTCTGATTTGATGATTGTGTCAATTCTACCAGCCGTAACGGCCGAGGATGAGGAAAATGACATGTATATCACGCGGTTTATGGATGAGGGGCGGCAACGATTGGATGGCGAAGTCGCGATTATGTCAATTGGAGGATTTGGGCCGTGTGGCGTGAATTGAAGCCCTTTTTGGCAAGTGGTTAAGTTGCTAAAGGTGCTTCCCTGAGAAGTCGAAAGAAGGGTGGAGGAGGGTGATGATATATCAGGATAGAGAGGAGGTTTGACGAAATGTCGGATGCAACATATCTCCAGATGGGGTTTGGTCAACAGGATGGTCATGGACGGTCCAAATGCAAACGGCGAGATTCGATGAGAGGTTTTACAATCGTTGAGCTGCTGATTGTGGTGGTGATTCTTTCGATTGCGGCGCTGACCGCGATTCCGATGATGAGTTCGGCGTCGAGTGTGCAGATTCGGTCGGCGGCCAATCTCATTATGGCGGATTTGGAATATGCCAAAAGTATGGCCATTACCCGAGGTCAGAATTATTCCGTGGTTTTTAATGCGACGACAGACAGCTACCAAATAGAAGACCAAAGTGGCGCTGTCATATCCCATCCGGTGAAGAATGGATTCAACTATATTATGAGTTTTCCGAATGAGAGCCGATTGAGCAGGGTGGATGTCGCGAGCGTTAATTTCAATTCGACCCAACGCGTTCAATTCGATTGTTTGGGGAGCCCCGACAACGGAGGGACAGTCAATCTCCAGGCGGGGGATATGACGGCTACCATTACGGTTGAGCCGGTAACCGGATTTATTTCATCGCAGTGAAAATGAAGAGGAATCCGGACAAGATGGATTTTCCAGCGTTTTCTCGAATAGAAGAAAACGCTTCTATGGTCGTGATGTAGAGTGAGCGAATGAGAGAGAGAAAGCAATGGTGGGCTGGAAACTGAACAAACGAGGTTTACGCCCGATAGGATTAGACATTGGTCACGGGTCGATCAAAATGATTCAACTTTTGATCGATGACGGGCAGATGTCTGTCCATGCCGCCGATGAGATGCGGATTGAAGTGGATCCGGATAGTGATGAGCAGGCCCGAAGAAGCGCGGTGATCTCCGCGATCAAGCGGATTCTTGCGAAAGGGAGTTTCATCGGCAAAGACGTTGTCTCGTGCTTACCGAGCGGCAAGCTGAAAATTACGAGCGTCCGTCTGGCCGAAGCGGACCCGGGGGCCATCGAACGGTCCCTCAGAAAAGAAGCGGCTCAACGTTTCGGATTAGATACGGAAGAGGACCCGATGGATTATCTCGTGGCCGGCAGTGTTCGACAGGGCGACGAGGTGAAGAATGAATTGATTCTGTTTGCGACAGACAGTGAAACAATCAAAGACCACATCGGGATGCTGGAAGAGGCGGGATTACGTCCCGTGGCCATCGATCCGATTCCTTGTGCGTTGTTTCGCAGCTTCGGCAGGTCGCTTAGACGGCAGGAGGATTTGGAGCGGACCGTCGTTTTTGTCGATGTCGGCCAACGTTTCACAACAGTCGTCTTTGGCCACGGGCGAGAAATCAGTCTCGTTAAACAAATAGGGATTGGGGGAGAACGATTTGTTCAGGAAATCGCGACGAAATTGGGCGTAAGTGTCGGCCAGGCGGAGACGCTGCGAGACGCGCTGAGGACCAGCAAAGAGGCGTCGTCGATCGACGATGCGGATGTGCCTGAATCTGTGATGGGTAAGGAAGAACATGCCATAGACGCCTCGACACGAGATATGATCACGGACGTGGCCAACTCGGTGGCGGAGGACTTGGCGCGAGAGATATCACTGTGTCTGAGATATTATACGGTGACGTTCAGGGGGGCTCGTGTGGAACGGGCGGTTTTTGCCGGCGGGGGAGCTTACGAAGACATTCTGATTAATGTGCTGAAGCGGCAATTGGTCGTCGAAGTTGAAATTGCTGAGCCTTTGAGGGGATTGGATTTGTCGAGTCGGAGGGCGAGTTTGAATTTCCAGAGCGACCGGCGAGGGAGGCTGTGTGAATGGGCCGTCGCCGTGGGACTCAGTCTGAAGGGCTGGAACGGTATCGAGAACCGAAGGTCATTGGTGCGGAGTGGGTCACGAGAGTATGAAAGAAATTGATTTTCTTCCAGAGTGGTATAAAACCGGGCGAAAGCGCCAGGTGAATTATCGCATGCAATGCATCGTGTTAGGCGGTGTATTTCTCGTGATGATCGTCTGGAGTTTAGCCACCAGCCGTTCGATTTCAAACGTCAAAGCCGGGTTAGCTCAAATGACGACGGAACGGGACCAGGCGGCAAATGCCTCACTGGAATTGTCCGGGATTAAGACCGAATTGAGTGCGTTACAGGAGAAAATCAAGTCCATCGAAAAGATTAATTCGAGAATTGACGTGGCGAGTGTTTTGGCGGAGATAAGCTCGCTCGTGGATGAAATGGTCGTTCTAAGTAAGATAGAATTCATCGCGGAGAAACCCGAACCCTCCCGCGAGAGCGGATCGTCGGGGCGCCCAAGTGCCGTTGTGAGAGTGACGCAGGCCCAGTTGGGTAAGAAGAGCGAGCCGCTTGGCAGCGTGCGATTTAAGGTTTTGATTGCCGGCGTAGCGGCGGATGCCAGCTATGTGGCGGCGTTGGTCAGTCGATTGGAAGAATCTCCGTATTTTCGCCAGGTTGTGTTGTCTTTTTCGCGTAACGGGCAAGTCGGAAACAACAACAGGGCATTCCTTCGGGATGTGGATGTTCCCGGGCAGGCGGGCGATACGGAGGGACGTGGTGGGGGCGCCGACGCGAAACTTCAAGTTAGTGAGTTTCAGATCAATTGTTATTTAGGCAATTATCGAGAACTGTGAAAGGCCAACGAGACAGATGTTGTTTGGGAAAAGTCAACAGATAGCGATATTCGGCGTAGCCGGAGCCATTATAGGCGTCTTCGTCATATTTTGGTATTTGCCGCTTCGCAAGAAAATGAGTCTGGTCAAGCTGGCAAAAGCCGAGCAGGTCGTCACGATTGCCAAGGGGATGGCGGATGCCGAGCAGATGCCCGTTCTGCGGGAGCAGTTGGAAAAATTGCAGATCGAGCTTGAGGATTATGAGTCCAAAATACCGGACAAAAGGGATTTTGGCGCCTTTTTGAGCCGAATTACAGAATTGATGAATGAGCATCATCTCAAAGAACAAAGCATCGAGCCGGGTGAAGTATTGGCCGCCGATAAGTTCAACTGCATACCGGTGAGTATGCAATGCAAGGGCCGGCTGACCCAGCTCTTTAACTTTTACGATCGTTTGCAGGACCTGGGCCGACTCGTCCGCATTGAGCAGGTCAAGCTCATGAATGACGCCGGTTACGGCGGGCAGGTCAGTATGGAGACGAGGGCGATTATCTATTACAAGGCGCAAGGATGAGAAAGCAGAAGGTTGAATGAGACGCAATGTCAAACATAACGGTCATCGTGCGAAGAGGCTGGTCGGTCAATTGGCGGCTGAGAAGAAAAAGGTCGTGATGGCGCTGTGTTTAATCAGCGTGATGGCCCTCATGTGGATCCGGGTGCTGACTAAAAAAGCACCGGAAGCGGCCGGGGCGGAGATCGCCGCGGGATCGACGAATCCGAGCGGACCGTCGAATCCGGAATTACACATGTCTTTTATCGAGTTACCTAAGGTCGCCGGACGCCATGACGTGATTACCCGAGATGTCTTTGCTTCGGAGAATTGGCGACATTTTTTAGAAAGACAACGTAAACGCGGTGGGTTTGAAGAAGTAAACGTTTTTTCACAAGATGTTAATAAAGAAGTGATCAGAAAATTGGCAGAGAAGCTGGAACTTGAAGCCGTGATGGTCAGTGAGAATCCTCAGGCCTATGTCAACGGCAACGTGATCGAAGTGGGAAGCAAAATAGATATTGGAGAAGGTACGGACAAGTTTGAATGCGAAGTAGTAGCGATTGAAGAAAATACTGTGGTTATGATGTGCAAGGAAGCGGAGATCATTTTGAAACTTGAAAAGGAGTCAACAACAGACAATTGAGGCTTGAGTATTTAATTTAAGACAATAGAAGAGGAGTCCAACTATGTGTCGTAATAAAGACTTACATGACAATCTGAAAATACCATGGAGCGTGTTCGTGTGGAGCTCTATCCTGATTTTGGCGGCGGCGAATGCCGTTGCTGATGTCGGAAACGGAGAGGTTGCTCAAAGCAACGGACCCAATGTTATTGAGAAGTTCGAGGTGGAGGAAGATTTTGGAGTACGCAAAGCATTGGCGATGCTGGGCAGTCAATGCCAGAAGAACATCGTGCCTTCGCCGAATGTGAACGGCAACCTGGCGTTCCGACGCCTGACGAATGTCACATTCGAAGAGGCCATGGATGCCATTCTGGGTGACAGCGCGATGTATGAGGTGCAGGGAAATCTAATTAAAGTGTATACCAAGGACGAGTACAAAAAGATAATGGAAGATCTGGATCGCCGGATCTATAAAATCTTCACTTTATATTATATTTCCGCGGCTGAGTCGAAGACGCTTCTGACGCCGATGCTCAGCGACAACGGCTCGATTGTATCAACCACTGCGGCGATCACGGACTTCCCGACCAGTGAATCGATCAGTGCCGCAAGCGGCGCCGGCGATGCGACGGCGATGAACGATACCCTGATTGTGTTCGACTATCCAGAAAATGTCGAGATGATTGCGGGGATGCTGGGCGATATTGATATCCGGCCTCTTCAGGTATTGGTTGAGGCGACAATTTTGAGTGCAACGCTAACCGAAGATACGCAGTTCGGCGTCGATTGGCAGCTTTTGCTCGGGAATGCCAATTCCGCCGGCCAGGCGTTTATCAATGGCACAAAAGACTATATCACGTCCCAAAATATCGGGCAAGTGGTCACGAAAAGCGGTGGCTTCGCGATTGGTTTTGCCCATGATAACATTGCCGCTGTGGTCAATGCGATCGAGAGCGTCAGCGATGTGACGATCCTGGCGAATCCTAAGATATTGGCCGTCAACAAGCAACTCGGCCAGGTCTATATCGGTACGAAAGTCGGATATGAATCTCAGACGACGGTGTCGATGGATACGCAATTGACGTCCCAGGTTGAGTTTCTCGATACCGGTGTAAAGCTTTCGTTCAGGGCTTACATTGGCAACGACGGGTATATCCGTATGGATATCCATCCGAAGGATAGTTCATTTAATTTGAAAGAAAACCAAATACCGGATGAGACGTCTGCGGAGTTATTGACCAACATTATCGTCAGGGACAATGAGACGGTTGTCATCGGCGGCCTGTTTCGTGACACGATCACGTCTAACAAGACGCAGATACCGATCCTGGGTGATCTGCCACTCGTGGGCGGCGTCTTCAGAGGTGTCAATGATCAGGTTAAACGCGAGGAAGTGATCATCCTGTTGACTCCTCATATCATCGAAGATCCCAACGAGACGCAAGGGAACAAGAGAAAAGAGGATATCAGGCGAAAGAGATTTGGTGCCAAAGACGAATTGCAGCAGATCAGCCGGGCCCGACTGGCCGAGGAATATTACGCCAATGCGCTTGTTTACTATGAAGACGGCCAGCAGGGAATGGCGATGGAAGAAGTGGAATCGGCACTTGAGTTACGCCCGACATATCTCGAGGCTATTCGACTGAGAGAGCGAATCATCGCTGAAAGAGACGGCCGGGAAGCTTTGAAGAGGATCGAGAGAAAAATGTCCGAAAGAGCCGATCATCGGGAAGCGCCCAGTTGGCTCAGAAGGTAAGCGAGTGAGTATTGACAATTAAATATTGACTATTCAGAGAAGGCCGTTTGGAGCCCGAAATGATAGTCAAATGACGATAATCAATTCCTCAGGGTATGTGTTTTGAAACGAGAAAGAAACTTTACCATTACGGTCCTGTGCGTCGGTGCATGGTGTATGTTCGTTGGGCCTGTCGTGGAAGGTCATCACGTCAGCGCCGATGAAGGTGGACCCGTTGTCGCTGTCATGCAGCATGGCCCCATCATACTGGGGGGCTGCATACTTATGGCTATGGTCGCGATGCTGCTCGGCTGGCACTGGCTCAAGCTGGCCAGGGCGATCGCGTCCATAGCCCGATTTATTCAGAGCGACACTACGACGAAAGATCCTGTTCACACGGGCTTTTTCTCGTCGCTCAGGATCCGTCAAATTAACACGCTTTGCCGAACGATCTCTGAGCATTTCGATCAGTGCGCCGGGCGCGTGTGCGATTATGAAAAGCAGATTAAAGAATTGCAGCTTCAACTGCAACTCGCCCATAACCGGGGCAAGAACGTCGAGGCGATCATCTATAGCATTCGAGATGCGGTGATTGTGACCGACGAGTACGACAGGCTGTTAATGGCCAATGAAGCCGCCGGTCATCTTTTCAGCTTCGATTTCAAGGAATCGCATCGCAAGCCGCTTGACGAGCTGATCGGCACGGACTGCGGCGAATTCTCCGAATTCCTCAGTCACAGCAGAAAGAGTAAGGGACAGGCGACACGGCGGGAGATTGAATTTCAGGAACAGGATGAGCTGAAAACCTATGACTGCATCGTCTCGTGTGTTTACGACCGAAACCAGAAAGTGACCGGCGTGGTCGCCGTGATGCATGATATTACGCGTGAAAAGCAGATTCAACAAATGAAAACGGACTTTGTCAGTCATGTCTCACACGAGTTGAAAACGCCGCTGGCGTCCATCACGGCCTATTCCGAAATGCTGGCCGATGGGGAGGCCAATGATGAATGCACGAGAAGGGAGTTTTATTCGGTCATCCAAAATCAGGCCCAGAGACTGAGCCGTTTGATCGAAGATATTTTGAATACATCGCGTATCGAGTCGGGCTTAGTCAAAGTGCAAAAAGAGCCGATGAGTCTGACACTGCTGATTGAAGAACAAATGCAAATGATTAAAGGCTTCGCGGAGGAGAAGAACGTCGAGGTCACCGGACAAAAGCCGATTGTCTTCGACCAGGTGCACGTGGATAAAGACATGATGTCCCAGGTCATCGTCAACTTGCTCAGTAACGCGGTTAAATACACGCCCGCCGGAGGGGCTGTACGGGTGGAAACGACGGTCGATGAAAGCGCCTCGTTGGCGAGAGTCACGGTTAGGGATACGGGCGTCGGCATCCCCGCGGATGAGATTGACCATGTGTTTGACAAGTTCTATCGCGTGGGCGCCAACAAAAAACAGGCCAAAGGCACGGGACTGGGCCTCAATCTTGTAAAACAAATCGTTGAGAAGGTTCATGACGGAAAGGTGTTCGTAACCAGCCAGGTCGGCGTGGGCAGCACTTTTGGCTTTGAGTTGCCTTTGGCGACGAGGCAATCGGCGGGGATCGTATAAGAAAAGCTAAGCAACACAAGCGTCGGGCGTACCTTACAGCACCCGGCATGTTAGATTCTACTGGAGGATAAGCAATGGCGGACAAAAGAGTATTGGTAGTCGACGACGAGATTCATATCGTTCATGTGGTGGCAATAAAACTTCGTAATAACGGCTACGAGGTCCTCTCGGCGGACAATGGGGCCGAGGCGTATGAGCTGGCGCTGAAGGATAAGCCGGATATTATTGTGACGGATTTCCAGATGCCGATCATGTCGGGTATGGAATTGATCGAGAAGCTTCGGCAGAACGACGAAACGAAAAACATACCCGTGATTATGTTGACGGCCAGAAGTTTTGCCGTTCCACAGGAACAGCAGGATGAGCTGCGTATATCAGGATGTTTGAGCAAGCCGTTCAGCCCGAAGGAATTATTGAGCCATATTGAGGACATTCTGTATCAAAAAGAATTAGTGGGTGAAGAATCAAAACAGACGCAAAGTTGAAGAATCCGTGAGATATTATGTTGGATACCTTGACAAATCGTATGAATCGATCCCAGCTTCGCGAGCTGGAGAAGTTTGGAAGCAGAATCAACCGGTTCGGTGTCAATTTTGCCGTCTGCAGCGTCGAAGGTGAGGTTGTCTTGCAGTGTGAGGGCGACGATTTCAAGACCAGCACGGAGCAGTTGATCGAGTGCAGTCGGCAGGCGATTGAAGAATGCAACCGGAGGACGGATGCTGAGGAGAAAGACATATCGGTCTGGCGGTTTTACGATACGAGCATGGTCCTTGCTGTCGCACTGAAGTCGGCTCAGACGTGTGCTGCTCGCCAGGAAATCGTAGGTACGGCCTTCATTGATCTGGGCGGCGCAACGTCCGCCGCCGGACAGATGGTGTCGTTTCATGCAAGTCCTGACAGTCCCGTTCAGCCGGACATCGAGTATTTTGCTGAAATGCTTGAGCTTGTGGCCGCGAAATTCAAGGCTGAGACGAAAGCGGAACAGCAAATCGATAAAGTCAGCACCGAACTGTCGCAAACCTATGAAGAGCTCGTGTTGCTTCATCGGCTCAGCACCAATATGAGAGTGACGGAGGCCGACTCGAATTTCCTCCAGATGGCGTGTGACTGCCTGACGGAAATTGTTTTTGTCGAGGGGATTGCCATCTTGCTGGAAAAGACGATAAACGATGGGCCGCGGTGGGTCATTTCTGCCGGTTCGGGACTGATCGATATCGATGAGCAAATGGCCGCCATTCTCCACAGCCGGTTAACGGAGGAAATCAACCGCGGTCAGGAAGCCCTGTTGGACAGCGACGCGTACTCCGACTTCAAATATGAATGGCCGAGCCGCATTAAGAATATCATCGCCGTGCCTTTCTTCGGAAAGGAAAAAGCAGAATCTCATTTAGTGGACCGAACGAGCAACAACCAAAGTATTATGGGCATGATGGTTGCCGTCAATCGGGTCGGCAGGCAGGATTTTGATAGCACGGATATCAAGTTGTTTAATTCGGTTGCGGGCGGCTGCGCCGTCTTTATCGAGAACGGCAGGTTATTCAAAGACTTGAAAGAACTATTCATCGGTTCGCTGAAAGCCTTGACGAGCAGCATTGACGCCAAAGATAAATACACGCACGGCCATTCGGAGCGGGTGGCCTTTATCTCGCGGTGGATTGCGGAACGATTGGCGGAGGTCGAGCCGATGGACGAGGAGCAGATCCACAAGATTTACCTGGCGGGTCTGTTGCACGATATAGGAAAAATAGGGATCGACGAAGCCCTCCTGCGAAAGAGCGGCAGATTAACGGATGAGGAATTTGAACGCGTCAGAAAGCATCCCCTCATCGGGGCCGGTATTCTGCGCGAAATCAAACAGATGCGCGATATTGTCCCGGGCGTGTTATGTCATCACGAACGCCTTGACGGCAAAGGGTACCCGAACGGTCTGTCGGGCGAGCAAGTGCCCTTGAGCGGTCGAATTGTATGCCTGGCGGACAGTTTTGATGCCATGACGTCCAAACGGACCTATCGGAATGCCATGAGTGTGGAGATTGCTCTCGAGCAGATCGAGAAAGGATTGGGTACCCAGTTTGATGAGAAGATCGGCCGGCTCTTTCTCGAAAGCGACATCGAGCAGCTCTGGAATATGATCCGAGATGATTTCAGCGAAATTTATGGCGACGGCAAAACACAGGAATACGGTGCGGCCGCCGTGGGGACCCTCATCCGATGAAAATCAAAACACAGGATTATAACGATGTGACTGTTGTTGAGCTGCAGGGAGAGCTTGACGGCGATTTCAGTGAAGTGTTTCAGAATAAGATCACGGATATCCTCGCGAAACGTAAGAACGGGATCGTGCTGGATATGAGCGGTATCGGATTTGTTGACAGCCAGGGATTGGAGCTATTGTTGTGGGCACGCGACCGGTGCGGCGACGTCAAACAAGAGTTACGATTGGCGGGACTCGATGAAAACTGCTTGAAAATCTTGGAGGTGACACGGCTTGAGAGCGAATTTGACCATTACATGGAGCTTGCCGAGGCCGTGATGAGTTTTGCGTAGGAAAACGGGATGATGACCTCACCTGAGCGGAAAGACAAGAGATGAGCCGGATAGCAGTAGGCAATAGAATGCCGCTCGGCGAACTTCTGATTGAACGGGAGATTGTCACCGCCGAGCAAATTGAAACGGCGCTGGCCGAGCAAAAAGAAAAAGGCCACCGTAAGCTTCTTGGCGAGCTTCTGGTGGAGATGGGCTATTGTACGGAGAACCAGATCGCCTCGGCGCTCGCCCATACCTACGGTGTGCCGTATGCGCAGGTCGGTCCGAAGATTTGTGATCCGAAGGTGCTGGAGATTCTGCCCAGGGAATTTCTCGAGGAGCACATCGTTCTGCCGTTATTCAAGGTTCACGATATGCTGACGGTGGCCGTCAGCGAACCGACGAATGTGTTTTTACTGGATGAAATCGAGCGTATCAGCGGCTGCAGCGTCCAGATCGTTTGTTCGACCAACAAGGATATTAAGGCGACGCTCCAGACGTATCTGCCCGCCGCGAACGTCTTTGTGATCGACGATATTATAGACGAGGAGGGGTTGGAAGATTTTACGTTGATCGAAAGTATCACGCAGGATATCAGCAATCTCGAGGAAATCGCCGGTCAATCGCCGGTGGTCAAGCTCGTCAACTATCTGCTCTATAATGCGGTGCGTGAGAATGCCAGTGATATCCATATCGAGCCGGATGACAAAAAACTGCGCGTTCGTTACCGGGTGGACGGGAAATTGTATGAGAAGATGTGCCCGCCACATCAGATGCATGCGGCGTTGGTTTCTCGTATCAAGATTATGTCCGAGCTTGACATCGCACAACGGCGTCTGCCCCAGGACGGCGGGATTCACGTTTTGATGGAAGGTCGGCCGATTGACTTACGCGTCTCCGTGATGCCGGGCAATTTCGGTGAAAAAGTCGTCATTCGAGTGATTGATCCCCACAAAATGCTTTTCAGTCTCGAATCCCTGGGATTCACCGTTGAGAATCTGCAATTATTCAGACAGGTCATCCAGGCGCCGAACGGCATTGTATTAGTCACCGGGCCGACCGGCTCGGGAAAGAACACCACCCTCTATGCCGCGCTGACGGAGATGAACAGCGAGGACGTCAATATCTGCACGGTCGAAGATCCGGTGGAGTGCAATATTACGGGCATCAATCAATTTCAGGTCAACCAGACGGCGGGCTTTGAATTCTCAACGGCCTTGAGGAGCTTGTTGAGGCAGGATCCCGATATCATTATGGTGGGTGAAATTCGCGACCAGGCGACGGCTAATATCGCCGTGCAGGCGGCGTTGACGGGGCATTTGGTCCTCTCGACTCTGCATACGAACGACGCCCCGGGCGCGGTCACGCGTCTGCTTGATTTAGGCGTCGCTCCCTATCTGGTCGGGGCGTCATTGATTGCCGTTCTGGCCCAGCGGCTTGTGCGCAAAATTTGTGCGAATTGCAAGACGGAGTATGACCCCCCGGTGAGTCTGCAGAAGCTTGTCGAAAAAGCCGGCGGAAAGGTGGAAACGTTTTACCGGGGCGTGGGATGTAAGAAATGCCGCAATACCGGATATGCCGGGAGAATTGCCATTCACGAACTTTTTGTGCCGAACGATGAAGTCAAAGAAATGATTAATGAGGGAGAGAACTTAAAACGAATAAAGGCCAAAGCGTTACAAAATGAAATGGTCTCCCTGCAATCCGATGGCATTGGAAAAGTGGAGGCCGGCATTCTTTCAATCGAGGAAGTGTTGAGAACGGCACAAATGGGTGTCTAATGGGCGTGAGGGTATAGAAGACAGTCGAGTTCATTCGGGATGAAGGTTTATGACGGTTCCGACATCAAAAGTTTCGGAAAAATTTCATTCGGTCGCCGGAAACGGCGATTCGTCGCTCAGCGACGATCGGCAGGGACACGATCGGGACGATTTCTTACAGAGTATCGAAAGCGGTCCGATCTCAGAAAGACATGGCGATCCCGCCTGGTCCCAGGATGAAGACGGCATAACACCGGGCTTATACAAGGTTAAGGTCAAGCAGGCGGAACTCATTCTGTTCACGACGCAGTTGTCGGTGATGCTGGACAGCGGCGTCGTACTCAGTGATGCCATGGACGCAATCGCAGAACAGGCGGAGAACGGTTCGTTTAAAATGATCATTGCGGACATTGCCGAAAAGGTCAAGGAGGGCGAAAATTTTTCAAAAGCTCTGGCGGAATACCCGAGGTCTTTTAGTGAGATGTTTATTAGTATGGTCAAAGCCTCCGAAGCGTCCGGGAGAATGGCGGAAATGCTGAATGTGCTGAGCGGCTACCTTGAGTTCGAGTCCGAGATCCGAAAACGTATCAAGGGCGCCTTGACCTACCCCTTCATCATGGCGCTCATGGCCGTGGCGGCGACCGGGACCTTGATGTTCTTCGTGTTGCCGCGATTTATGAAGATTTATGAGACCCGGGGCGCGGCCTTGCCGAAACTGACGCAGGTCATCGTGGGATTCAGCAAACTGTTGGGCAATATGCAGGCCATGACAGGCGTAGTCACCGGGGTTATTCTGATCTCATTCGGATTGCATTACTGGGCCAAGACCATATCGGGCCGGCGGGTGATCGACTATTTCAAAATCCACACGCCGATTGTGGGAACGATGTTTATAGACACCGTGGTTACGCGCAGTATGCGTATTATGGCCACCATGATCAATACGGGCGTGACTCTGTTGGATTCAATCCAAGTGATTCAAGGCGCGTGTCAAAACTATTATTTTCAGCAGCTTTGGGCGGACGTGGATGCCAGGATTCGGGACGGTTACCAGCTTTCGGAAGCGATCACCGTCTCGCCGGGCGGCGATTTAATTTCGCCTGGTATTATCCAGATGCTTCGAGCGGGTGAAAAAAGCGGCAAGCTGGGCAAGGTGTGTGACAAGGTCTCGATCTTCTACGAGAAGAAACTCGAAGCATCGATTCGCAGCGTTATGACCCTGATCGAACCGATCATGATCACCATCATGGGGGCCATTATCGGCACGATTGCTATCGCGTTACTCCTGCCGGTATTCAGGATCTCCAGCGTTATCGCACATTGAGTTGATAAACAACCGGGGCCGATACCCACAGAGTGCATATCGACCCCGAAATCCTACATAACATCCATTACCTTGATTCGTTGTTAGCTTCATCACGGCTGAGAGAGCCGAATATCATCGACATAAATCGTCCCCGTGCCGCCGACTACGGCTCCCGCTTTGCTGCCGAGGCCAATCGCGATCCTATCTACGTTTGTCAGGTTGAGCCCTTGATCAGAGAAGGCTTGTAGTGGGATTATCCAATTTGTCCAGGCGCCGAGTTGGGCCGCACTCGGATTATCGTGGGCCGCTATGGCGGGAGATCCGTTGGTATTGGAGATCGCGGCATAGAGTGGTTCGGCCGCATTCGCCGCATCGCCCCGGAACCAGAGGGACAATTCAGTCACACCGGCCAGCGTCCAATCCCGCGGAGCCGTCAACGCCATCGCGGCCTCGGAGTTGGTGACGCCGGTTTCGTTGGTATAAAGGAGCGGCATCGACTGTAAACCACCGTGAACAATCGTTTGCTCGGCATACGGGGGCAGTAAATAACCGACTTGTGCGCCGTTATCGGCGACGCCGAAACCGTCGATCCACGTTTGCCAGATCGCTTCGCCTGCGACATCGTCATCCGTATAACCCTCGAAATCGTCGATCAGAAGCGATTGGCCCGTGGTGAAGATCCAGAGGGGGCCTTTCGATACATTACCCTGGCCATCGATTTCGTCCGTACGCCAATAGTAAGTCGTTTCCGGCTCGAGCAATCCGGGATCGTAATTCTCATCGCCCAGCGTTTTAGGGCCTTTATCCTCCGGGGCCCCTATGTCGGCATTGCGGACGGTCTCTTGATCCGTTCCAAAGTAAAGCTGATGAGACGCGGCACTATCGGCAGCCGTCCAGCTTAAAATCACGTTCATCGGCACATCCGCAGCGTCATACGCCGGCTGCGGATTCCCGACGGCGCCAGGTGTCGTGAAGCTCCAGACATCCCCTTTGTACGTAGAGGGAGGATCAAACTCATCGACTCGCCAGTAATAAACGGTCGCCAATTCGAGCGGGCCAGGTTTATAGTTTGTCAATCCCTGAGGAAATCCCCCGGCGACATTATCGACTTCATCGAAATCCGTACCGAGATAGACCGTGTGCAATTTGGCCTTAAAGCCCGGCGTCCAAGTCAACGTTACATCATCCGGGCCAACCAACCCTGCCCCATCGGCCGGATCGGGATTGTAAGCCGTCCTGGGCGGAATACTGAAACTCCAGACAGAACCTGTGTGTTTCGTGGTGCCGTCGGCCTCAATTTCATCGATTCGCCAGTAGTACGTTGTGCCCGGAATCAGACCCTCCGGATAAGGGAATCCGGCAAAACCGGCAAGCAAATCCGTCGAGGTTTGATTACGCTGGAACGCATCAGCAGTGCCATCCTTTACATCGTTGTAATTGTCGCTGAAGTACACATCGTGGGAGACCGCCGTCTGTCCCGGCAGCCAGCTAAGGCTCACCCACGTATCATTAATCATAGATCCATTCGCCGGATTGGGTCGATGGGCAAAAAAGCTCGTATACTCGACGTGCAGTACAATCGTGCTCGGCGTTGAAACAACACTTCGATTGCTATTGGAAGGAGCGTCTGGATCATCCCCGATGATTAGCGCCAACGCATGACCCATGGCCCAGCCGTCCTGATTGACCAATTCCTCAATAACAGGTGAGAGGTCCGATGTCTGTTGGTCGGGGCCGCGGTCCCCACTTGCCCAAGCGGGTATCCCGCTCCACTTGGCGTATACTGATGTCTTTGGAGCTGACGATACCGCTGCTGCGCCTGTGAAGGAACCGGGATTCGGCTCCAGCCGGCCCCGGATAGCAAGATTAACAGGTTCTCCTGTCAATTTCTCATTATCCGCAGTGAATTGCACCCAGGCGCTCGTTATGATCGCATGGTTGGGGACACCGACATTCAGAAAGCGAAGACCGACTAATTGGTAATCTCCTGCATCTTCATAGGGCATTTCCAGGTCGGAACTGCCTGTATCCAAGGCTCCGGTATCGAGATGTTCTTCCAAGCTCTCGCTGCATCGGACATCTACGGAGCCGCCGAGGGTCGTATTACCACCAACCAGGGCCAGTGTGAGAACAACAGATATGAGTAAAACCAATTCTTTGAACATAATTGTCCTCCTTCAAAAAAAGTGAATCAATGATAATTCAACTGATAATGATTCCGGCTTTCCCTACTTTGCTGCTGCATTGGCTCGGGATGAACTCTTTCGATTTGACAGCACCTCCTTTCTTCAAACCTCTACGCAGAAACGATAAGCCAGAAGCCATTTATTCGGGTTATGCAAATCCGGTTCTCATTACTTAATCGTACTCAATTATACTGAATTAACTGTCTGAATTTCAACAAAAAACCAGGGGCTGTGCATCGTCTTGGATCAGTTCTCACGTTAGCTTCAAAACGATCTGATTGCATAGAAAAAAAGCGGGGCCCGTACCTCATCACTCGGTACAGGCCCCGAACCTATAGAAATTCAATCATTTTCGAGAGAGTAGGTTGACTCTCCACGTGCAACTTAGGGTCGAATTAGCCGGATGTCGTCGATGAACATCGTTCCGGAACCGCCAACCGCTGCACCGCCCGTGCTGCCCAAACCAATCGCAATCTTATCCACGTTCGTCAGGGTGATGCCCTGGTCGGCAAAGGCTTGTAGGGGGATACGCCATTCGTTCCATCTTCTATTCGCCGCGGCAGCCGCATCGTCATGGGCCACTACCGCCGGGGCTCCGGCGCTGTTGGAAACCGCCACGTACAGCGGATCTTCAGCATTGCCCGAAGCGGCCCGTACCCAGAGCGACAATTCCGAAACGTCCGCCAGAGTCCAGTCGCGTAGAGCGGACAACGTCATCGAGGCCTCCGAATTCGTAACGCCGGCTTCGTTGACGTACACCAGCGGCATAGACTGCAGGCCACCGTGAACGATCGTCTGCTCGGCATAGGGGGGCAGTAGATAACCGACCAGTGCACCGTTGTCCGGAACGCCGAAACCGTCGATCCACGTTTGCCAGATCGCTTCGCCGGCCGCATCATCATCGGTATAACCCTCGAAATCATCGACGAGTAGGGAACTACCTGTCGTGAATATCCAGAGGGGACCGGTTGATGTATTGCCCTGAGCATCGACTTCGTCCACACGCCAGTAGTAAGCAGTGTCCGGCTCAAGCAATCCCGGATCGTGATTCTCGGCGCCCAGCGCCTTGGAGCCTATATGCTCGGGCGAGCCGGCACCGGCGCTGCGCACCGCATCTTTGTTCGTGCCGAAGTAAAGCTCGTGCGAGGCGGCATTCGTGGACGCGGTCCAGCTCAGCATCGCGTTCATCGCCACATCCGCTGCTCCAAAGGCCGGGTGCGGATTACCCACGGCGCCCGGCGTCGTGAAGCTCCAGACATCCCCTTTGTATGTGGTGGGAGGATCGAATTCATCTACTCGCCAGTAATAGACTTTCTGCTCTTCAAGCGTGCCGGCGTTAAATCTTGCAGTACCCGCCATAGCGCCTGCGGTGGCATTGTTCACTTCATCGTAATCGTCGCCGAAGAAAACCGTATGCAGCTTGGCGCGGAAACCGGGGGTCCATCTCAAGGTTACGTTATTCGCATCAGTGAGTTCGGCCCCGTCCGCCGGATCGGGATTATAAGCGGTTTTGGGAGGAACGCTAAAGCTCCAGATATTCCCTCTCCATGGACTGTTCGGGTCCGCTTCGTTCACTTCGTCGATTCGCCAATAATACGTCGTTCCGGGCACAAGACCGTCCGGATAAAGAAATCCGGGGAAGCCGGCAAGCAGTTCCGTTGCCGTCTGATTGCCCCGGAATGCATCGCCGGTGCCATTGTCCACGTCGTCGAAATTGTCGCTGAAATAGACATCGTGTGAGACCGCAAAGTCTCCCGCCCTCCAGCTTATGCTCACCCAGGTATCGTCAATGTAGGATCCATCTGCCGGATCAGGGCGAGAAGCATAAGGAAATCCTTCACCGACCATAACACCCAGAATCTCGCCTGCTGACAGAGGATGGTTGAAAAAGTGAACATCGTCCACGGTGCCGTTGAAAAAGTCGCTCGGACTACTGTCCCATTCCTGACCTATCGACCACCGTGCTTGTCCTGACGGATCGCCCGAGGGTGTTTCCGTGCCGACCAACTCTCCATCGGTGTAGGCGAAGGCGGTCGTTCCGTCCCGGACGTACGCGATGAAATGCCACTCGTCGTCGTTGATAGCAGGAGGGTACGTGTTGACGCTGTCAGCTTCCACCAGCAAATTGCCACCATCAACGCCGAAAATGAAATCGTGACCGCTTTCGGTCGTGTTAGCGGCGATCACATTGCCGTCTCCCGTCATCGTGGTTTTGATCCATGCACTGACCGCAAAATTGTTTTCTGTGAGGTCATCGGCGATACCGTCAATGGCGACAAAATCACTGCTGAGTTCCAATCCGCCGCCAAAGTATCCCTCGACCCACAGCGGATCGCCGTTCAGTGTGCCGTCATTGCCATAGTCGGAGGAATCGAAAGCCGTGTCTCCTGAGCCTTCCTCAAACCTCCACCAGCCGATGAGATCTGCCTTGGCCGTGCTCGTTACAATAAGAGCCAGCACCAAAACAGAAGAAGTTGACAATAAAAATTTCTTGTACATAACAAGCCTCCTTCAAAAAAAGAACATTGATAATGGTGTAACGAATCATTGTTGCCTTTTGTGCAATCCACCCGTGTCGGCTTTAGACGAGTCTTTACGATGTGATATCACCTCCTTTCTTCAGACGCCGACACTAAACAGAAAGACGGAGATTGCTTACTTCAAATCATAGGGAACTGCCGGTTGTTGCTTATGTTCGCCATCCCGTACCTCTTGAAAGAGCTTCGAGAAACAACAGAAATCCTACTTGTTCGAGAACCGATACCCCACAGATATCGGCTGATAGGGACCCGAACTTCACCGTAATAACTTTACCAAATCGACCGGCCGAATTGCAGTACAAAAACACTCGGTACGATAAAAAATTCTCAGATTTCCCAAGCAATTCCCTATAAAAGATCGGCTATTAAAACGTCGTTTCCGAAAGGCGAAGATTGGGGTGGGGATTGTATACTGTTTTCTGAAGCGTCCTTCTTTACCTTGACAGGGGTGATTTTCCCTCTACAATCACGGCCTATGGCTGAGTCTCGCCCACGAAAAAAGAAAAAGAAGAAACATCATCCATTCAAAGATTGGCTGGTGTACGTGGCGTTACGCATTTTCATGGTATTTCTGAACCTGTTCGATATCGAGACCAATCTTGAAACGGCGTGCTTTCTCGGTCGATTGCTCTGGAAACATTATCATCGCGGACGAAAGAGGGCGTTGGATAATCTTCGAGCGAGCTTTCCCGAAAAAAGCGAGGAGTGGATTTGGCGGACGGGCCGGCGGAGCTTCGAGCACCTTGTCATGCTGACGATCGATATCCTTTTCACGCCCCGGCTGGTCAATAAATACAATTGGCGTTGCTATTCCCGGTACATCAACGCCGAAAGGATCAAGTGGTTGATTCACGAAGAGCGAGGGCTGTTGCTGGTGACCGCCCATTATGCCAATTTTGAGATCGTCGGTTATCTTCTCGGCTTATTTGGCTTCAATATCTATAGCATTGCCCGGCCGTTGGACAACAAATATCTCAACCGGTACTTATATGGTGTTCGCCGGAGAGTTGGGCAGAAGATCATCGATAAAAAAGGCGCCGCCGGATTTATGGAGAAATTAGTCGCAAACGGCGCGACGCTGTGTTTTATCGCCGATCAGGATGCCGGACGGAAGGGAATATTTGTCGATTTCTTCGGGCGGAAGGCCAGTACATATAAGAGCATCGGCCTGGTTGCGATTACAAACAATATCCCGATCGGAATCGGATGCAGCCGGAGGGTAGGCAATCGTTTTTTCTTCGAGGTGAGAGCTAATCGCATCATTTTCCCCGAAGAATGGGCGGATAAGGATGATCCGTTGAAGTGGGTTACGGCCGAATATACGAAAGCGATTGAGGAATTCGTACGAGACGATCCGAGTCAATACTGGTGGCTCCATCGCCGCTGGAAACATCGGCCGCGGGACGAAGGAGAAAAAACATTAGCTTGATTTTTGGTCCTTAATGTTCGATACTCGGGGCTCGATGCACGACAAGAATCGCGTATCGACAGAAGAATCCGGAATTTTGAAGGAGAATCATGAAGAAAACGCTGAAAATCGTGCCGATCATCATCCTTTCTTGTCTGATGCTCAATACCTGCCCATCGAGACTTAATGCGCGAGAATCCGGGATCGGCCGTTCGCCCAGAGCCGTAACAGAGTCGGCAAGGGACATTCCCGTTGCGTATGATGTCGATGTTGTGGTCATCGGTGGAACCTCCGGCGGTGTGTCCGCTGCGGTTGGGGCCGCCCGGCAAGGGGCGACCGTCTTTCTCGCCGCACCGCGTCCTTATTTAGGCGAGGACATTTGCGGTACGTACCGGCTCTGGCTGGAGCGGGATGAGGTACCGGAATCAACGTTGGCAAAAAAGGTTTTTGCCGAACCGGCCGCTGCCTCGCTGTTCCAAAATCGGGTTTTCTTAACCTATGGAGCGGATAAGCCCTCCGCCGCCGTCCACAAGGATACCGATCCCCCGTCTAAGTTGACCGACGGTAAATGGCACAGCGCATCCAATCAGAGCGTTCAGTACGACAGTAATGTCACAATCGTTGCAGATATGGGCAAGGAGCGTCCGGTCGGTAACGTCCACCTCATGGCTTATCAGCGCCGCAATCCCGGAAGCGATGACGACTTCGAAGTGAAAAGTGTGACGGTCTCCGTCAGCAACAATCAAAGAGAATGGAGGCAGGTTGCCGTTATCGAAAATAAAAGAGCCGGCGAAGCTCTACGCCAGCCGTGGGGTCCGATTATCCTTTCGGCATCCGTAAGCGACCAGGCTCGATATGTGCGATATGTCGTTGAGAAGAGTCCGGAGGTGAAGCGGGTACTGTTGGGTGAGATTTTAGTTGAAAGTGAGGATGCTTCCGCTAAACCGGACGAACGTTTGCGAATACCTCCGACGCCTATGCAGGTGAAACGCGAGCTGGATAACGCTTTGCTTGAAGCAGGCGTACAGTTTTTATATAGCTGTTATGCCACCGATGTTCTTCAGGATGCTGAAGGCCGGCCTGCCGGCATTGTGATGGCCAACCGGTCCGGGCGACAAGCCGTCAAAGCCAAGGTTATTATTGATGCGACGGCGCGTGCAAGCGTTGCGCGAATCGCAGGTGCATCTGGAGAGCCTTATCCCGCGGGACTCCAGAGGTTCACACGTATCGTTGTCAGCGAGGAAAAAGTTCCCGACGACGATATCCAGGCGCGAAAGATGCCGTCCCCCATACAGGTCGAAACAGGGCCGGCGCGACAGGCAATAGAATATACGCTTAAGATACCCATGAAGGACGGTTCCTTTGCCTCTTTTGCGAAAGCCGAGCAGATGGCTCGTGATAAGACCTGGGATCCGACCGTGGTGGATGCTTCCGAGACGCTTTTCCAGATTCCACCTGATCCGATCAAGGGAAAAACAAGAAGATCGGGTACGTGGCCCGGTGCCGAAAAGGTGGATCTGAATGCATTCAAGCCTGAAGGTGTTGATCGTGTGTTTGTGCTGGGTGGTTGTGCGGATATATCCCGTTCTGTCGCCGAAAAGCTGCTTCGGCCGTTGGAATACATGAAGATGGGTACTCGCCTCGGCAGGGCGGCGGCTGCCGAGGCAAAGAGAGTCGCACCATCACGGAAAGTAAGACTTCCCGGCGAGCTCAAGCGCGCCGCTATGGACGGGCAAGTCCGTGAAGATCTCAGTGGAATACGCTCGACGGAAGAAGAACTCGGCAGCGTTTCTGTGGAGCGGCGTGGTGTGCCTGAACTTGGAGAGTATGACGTTGTTGTGGTCGGTGGTGGAACGGGCGGGGCGCCGGCCGGCATCGCCGCGGCCCGGCAGGGAGCGAAGACGCTTGTGGTGGAGTATCTCCATGGTCTCGGCGGCGTCGGAACGATGGGGTATATCAGCAGTTACTACTACGGGTATATTAAGGGATTCACAGCGGAAGTGGACGAGGGAGTCGCTCGGTATGGCGGGTATGGCTGGCCCAGAAGCGGCCGGTGGAATGTTCAGTGGAAGAAACAGTGGTATCGCAGTGAATTACGCAAAGCCGGGGCGGATGTTTGGTTCGGATGCCTCGGATGCGGAGCGTTCGTTGATGATGGAAAAGTCAAAGGCGTTCTCGTCGCCACCCCGGCGGGGCGCGGCCTGATTCGCGCCAAGGTGGTGATCGATTCGACGGGCAATGCGGACATTGCCTCAACCGCGGGAGCCGCTTATGTTTATACGGACGGATCGAGTGTCGCGGTTCAGGGGGCGGGGCTCCCCGGCCTTCGACTCGGCGCCGGCTACACCAATACGGACTGGACCTTTATCGATGATAGTGACATTATCGACGTTTGGCGAGCCTTCGTGACCGCCAAGAAGAAATATAAGGACGCATACGATCTTGGACAGTTACTGGATACGCGCGAGCGACGGCGGATCGTGGGGGATTTCACGATGTCGCCGATGGATATTACCGCCGGGCGCACCTATCCCGATACCATCGTGATTTCCCGAAGTAATTTCGATTCGCATGGATTCACGGAACATCCGATTTTCATGATTAAACCGCCCGACCGAGAGGAGATTTATGTCGATGTTCCCTATCGCTGCTTGTTACCGAAGAACCTCGATGGAATCCTGGTCACGGGGCTTGGTGTCAGCGCCCACCGTGATGCGATGCCGGTGATTCGGATGCAGCCGGATATCCAGAACCAGGGCTATGCCGCGGGTGTCGCGGCGGCGATGGCCGTTGAAAGCGGCAAGTCCCTGCGCGATATCGATCTAAAAGCACTTCAAAAACACCTCGTTGAAAAAGGCAATTTGCCCGAACGCGTTTTGACCGATGAAGACTCGTTCCCGCTACCTATCGAAAAGATCAAAGACGCCGTGGATCGTGTGGTCAATAACTATGACGGTCTGGAGATCATCCTCACGCAGCCTGAGACGGCGGCGCCTCTGTTGAAAAACGCGTACCAGGATGCTCAATCCCACGCACATCGACTGGCCTATGCTCATATTCTCGGGATGTTGGGTGATCCGGCCGGTGTTGGCACGCTCGCCCAAGAGGTGACATCCCGCGATTGGGACAAGGGCTGGAATTTCACGGGGATGGGTCAGTTCGGTATGAGCATGAGCGAGCTTGACAGTCTAATTGTGGCTCTCGGTCGAACGCGCGACAAACGCGCGGTAGAGCCGATTGTGGACAAGGTAGAATTGCTTGACGTTACAAGTGAGTTCTCACACTCTCGGGCAGTGGCGATGGCCCTTGAAAGCTTAAAGGATGCCGCGGCGGCCGAGCCTTTGGCGCGACTGCTGGCCAAGCCCGGCATACGAGGTCATGCTTTCACCCATATTAGCAAAGCCAGAAGCGAAACGCCGGACAATCCGGTCGATACGTCGACCAGAAATGAATCGCTGCGCGAACTGATTCTGGCGCGGGCGTTATATCGTTGCGGCGATTACAACGGCATCGGCGAAAACATATTGAATGAATACGCCCATGACCTTCGCGCTCACTACGCACGTCACGCTTCTGCCGTGCTTAAACAAACAAACTAAGTCAATTCAAGGAGATTGAGAATGTCAGGAGAATATCGTTTTTCGTTCGGGCCATGGAATATTCATGAAGGCGCGGACCCCTTCGGGCCGACGGTCCGGGATAGTATTGCGTTTAGCAAGAAGCTCAAAATGTATAAAGAACTCGGCTTCGACGGGGTTCAGTTTCACGATGATGATGCGGTGCCGGATATGAACGATCTCAGCCCCGAGCAGATCGTCAAGAAAGCCAAGGACGTGAAAAAGATGCTCGATGATGAGGGGCTGGTGGCCGAATTTGTCGCCCCCAGGACGTGGGAGGATCCTCGGACGATCGATGGGGCGTACACCTCGAATGATCCGGCGTGTCGAGAGTACGCCAAAGACCGGAACCGGCGGATGCTGGATATTACCGATGCGCTGGGTTCGGAGCTGGTCGTTCTTTGGCTGGCCCGTGAAGGGACGTATATTCGCGAAGCCAAAGACAGCAAGGTCGCCGTGGATCGAATCGCAGAGGCGATCGATGACATGCTTTCCTATAATCCTCGCGTTAAGATCGCCATCGAGCCCAAACCGAACGAACCGATGGACCAGGCTTACATACCGACAACCGGGCACGCTGTGGCCGTCGGTTATCTCACGAGCGCGCCGGAGCGTGTCGGTGTCAATATCGAGACGGCCCATGCCATTCTCGCCGGTCTGGATCCTTCAGATGAGATGGGCTTTGCCCTGGCTTACGATAAACTCTTCACCGTTCATTTGAATGACCAAAACGGCTTGAAATTCGATGAGGATAAAACGTTCGGTTCCGTGGACATCCGAAGGGCCTTCAATCAGGTGCGAGTCCTTGACCAATACGATTACGGCAAAAAGGGCGAGTTTGTCGGCCTGGACGTCAAAGCGATGCGGACCCAGAAACAAGATAGTGCGACCAAGCACCTGTCCAATAGCCGGACCATTTTCTTACGTTTGGTCGAGCTGGTTCGCAGTCTGGATAAAGATAGGGTGGAGAAGTTAGTCGGCGAGCGGGATTACGAAGAACTGGATATGCTTATCGTCAACCATTTGATGGGTTAATAGACATAAAGGAGGTTTCTCGGCGTATGGCTGAAACGAGCGGAAAAAGAGTATTGAGTATAGGCGCTCACCCTGACGATGCGGAATTCTTTTGTACCGGGACGCTGGCGCTGTTGCATGAGAAAGGCTGGGAGGTTCACATCGCGACCGTGTCACCAGGGGATTGCGGGACGGTGCAATATAGTCGGGAAGAAATCAGCAGGATTCGCAAAGCAGAAGCGACAAAGGCGGCCGGCATATTGGAGGGTAGCTATCATTGCCTTGAGAGCTGTGATATTTTTATCATGTATGATCGCCCGACACTGCTCAAGACGATTGAGCTGGTGCGAGAAGTCCGACCCAGTCTCGTTTTCACCACGAGTCCATCGGACTATATGGTCGATCATGAGATGGCCAGCAAACTGGCCCAAACGGCTTGTTTTGCCTGTGGCGTCGTGAATGTAGAGACGCCCGGCGCCGAGCCGTTCGAGCCGGTTCCTCATCTTTATTACATGGACCCACCCGAGCAAAAGGATATACTCGGAACGGAGATTAAGCCCGGCATCATCGTGGATATCACACGTGTGATGGAGACAAAAGAGAAGATGCTCTGCTGTCATGAAAGCCAGCGGCACTGGTTGATGACACACCACGGCATGGACGAATACGTCAACATCATGAAAGAGGGCAGCCAAAAAAGAGGGCAACAGATCAATACGCAATTCGCGGAAGGTTTCCGGCAGCATTTGGGCCATGCCTATCCGCAGGATAATATTCTCAAAGCGGAACTTGGTGACCTCGTTCACATTGTATAAGGAGATCGTCCATGGCACGAAAAACAAGCATGTTGGCGCCGGGCTGGTGGGATTATACAACACTCGATGATGAGCTTCTCGACGATGCGGCTAAACTGACGGCCGACGCTATGCTGGGTCTGAGCCGGGAAGGATTCAACGTTGTTTTTTACGATACGCTCGAAGACTTCTACTTAGCTGAGGCCCTGGAGTACATCACAGCATGGAAGCAGGCGTCAGCGGATAACCCCGCGGGCCTGTGCGGTCCGATTGGTCCGACGGAACAGCTTCCGCTCGTGGCGCGGCTCGTTAACGAAATGGAATTGGATCTGGCGAACGCCCATTTCTGGGGGATGGATGAGTGGTATATGGACGGCAAGGAAGTGCCGCCATCCCATCCGTTATCTTTTGCGAAGGCGGATATGGAGTTATGCTTCAATCGGATCCATGACAGTCTCAAGATGTCGGAATCCAATATCCATTTTCCAAAGGCCCACCCCGGAGAATATATCCAGAGTTGGGAAGGCGTTCGCTGCGTCGTCATGCAGGGCGGACAGGGGGATATTAAGCATTGGGCGTTTAACGACCCGGTGAAACGTGAAGGTAAATATAAAGATGAGCCGCCGACGCCGGAGGACTATCGCAAGCTGACAACGCGAGTCGTGGATTTGCATCCGGTCACCGTGATGCAGAATGCTCGGACCAGCGGCGGCGGTGTCGTGACCGGTGTGCCGACCAAAGCGATTACTGTCGGACCCGTTCAAACCTGGCAGGCCGAGAAGGTCTCAATTTGGCAGGCGGGCACGCACGATAACCCCTTCGGTATGAGATTGACAACGTTGATGATCGGCAAGCAGATTGCGGATAGTTCGGTGCCGATGTCACTTCTGGCCGGGCATCCGAACGTGCAGTTTAATTTTTACAGACCGGCCATCGGAACGTGCGAAGCTGAAATGCATTAAATAAAGTTGACATTCTGTGAAAAGCGGGAATATGGCGACAGATGTTTTGATTCTCAATACGGCTGTGACGGATTTGCGAGGGCCCGACTTTGATTTTGCTGATGAGCTGGTGGGCAAGGGGGGGTTGGCCAAATGCAAAACGGAAGATATGCCGGACTATTCTCAGTGGCAGATTAGAGAATGGATCGAGCAGGGTTTTGCGACGGCCGGGGGGCCGGGCAATACGGCGCCGTTGATCGCGCGTACGGGATTGAAGGTCGCCGTGGGAGCGAATCTTGGCAAAGGCGCGTACGACGGATTGGATGCCCAGGGCCGGTTCTTTTATGATGTGATGACCGCCAACGGGATCGATATGTCGGGGACTCACATTCATCCGGGGCTTCATACGGGGACGACTTTTATTCACAGCACGTCCGGCGACGATCGAGGCGGGATCGCCTATTTTCCAAGTGCGAATAATGACTTTGATTTTGAGATTTTTAAGGGAGCCGTCGAACGGCTCAAGCCCAGCATCGTTTATTATATGTACTCGGGTCTATCCGATCGAGGCGATGCAAATGGGGGGCGGGATTTAGCCGATTTCATCCGATGGTGCCGGAGTGAGGGCGCCGTAACGATTGTGGACAGCCATACATTGACGGGCAATCCTTTTGAATTGATCGAAAAGGGCGTGGCCGTTCAGGAGTACCGGCTTCTGGAACCGCTTTTGCCGGAATTGGATGTGTTCTTTACCTCGTGCGATGAGGCGAAGCTGATCGAAAACACGCTTGCTCCGGGTCGGCCCTGGAGTACGTTTGAAGAGCACGAGAACGATATTCATTTTCTTGAATTTCTCACCGAGAGATTCTGGCAAAAGGACGGCAGAACCAAGCTTTTCGGTGTCACTGTCAGCGACGGAGCATACGAGCGGCACATCGGACCTAACGATGTTTCTGCTGGACCGAACCGGATCACCTCGCGGTTTATGGCGGGCGAGGTGGTGGACCTGGTCGGGGCCGGCGACTCGTTCAGGGCCGGATTGATTAGCTACATTGCGTCGCATCTGGATTCGTTTAAGGACGGCTCGATGGATTTCGAAGAAGCGGTGCAAATGGGGAATTTATTCGCTTCGCTCTTTATCAAGGCGCCGCTCGATGACAGGTACGGCAATATCCAGCCGTATGAAAAGATGCTGAAAGTGGTTCGAAGCGGTGTCACTTATCCGAGTTTTGATGCGCTGCGAACAGCATTAGATTGAACCATTCACGACGGAAAGGGAACAAACATGGCCAAGAAGGATTCTGCGTTTGCCTGGCAGGATAAAGTCGGTAACGTTGCACAGATCGGAGGGATCGAGACCTCGGTTTTGGATAATGGTTTGGGTAAGAGCACTCGGATCGCCTGGGTCAATACCGGAGGTGGATTGCGATATAAGGTCGTGATCGACAGGGGATTGGACATCGTCGAGGCTTTCCATAATCAGCATAGTCTCGCCTGGCTCAGTCACGCGGGTGTGACGGCCCCCCGGCCGGATGCAAACCGTGGGTTGGAATGGCTGTATTCATTCGCCGGCGGCTTAATCACGACGTGCGGTTTGACGCACGTTGGCGGGCCGGAATCCGATGAATTCGGAGAGCGCGGTTTGCACGGGCGCATCAGCAATTTGCCGGCGAGAATTGAATCGGTTATCCAGCCGGATTTGCGCACGGGCAAGCTTGAGATGAGCATTACCGCGGTGATGGAACAATCCCGCGTTTTCGGGCCGAATTTGGAGTTAAGACGCACCATATCGAGCACGCTGGGCGAGCCGGCGATTCGAATTCATGATGTAGTGACAAACCTGGGCAATACGCCAACACCGCATATGATCCTGTATCATTGCAACTTTGGCTGGCCGCTCGTTGATGAGGGGACGGACATTATCTGTAAGGGTCATTGGGCTTCGCGTGGGTTGGACATGGATAACGCGGTCTTCAACAGTAAACGCAATTTCAAGAAGTGCTCGAAACCGCTCGAAAGCCATCGGGGAGGCGGCGAAGGGTGTGCCTTTATCGATGTGACCGCCGACAAGAAGGGCATGTGTACCGTGGGCCTTCATAATCGAAAGCTGGGCTTAGCCCTTGCCCTGAAATATAGCAAGAAGCAATTGCCCTGGTTAAGCAATTGGCAGCATTGGGGGCCGGGAGAATATGTAACGGCGCTGGAGCCGGGGACGAATCCGCCCATCGGCCAGGGCGGAGCAAGAGAGCAGAAGAAACTCATTCATCTCGCTCCGGGAAAGAGCCGAAGCTATGACCTTGAAATGGCGATTCTGACGGACAAGAAACACATCGGTGATTTCCTCAAGGCTGCGGGGCGGTCATGAAGACCGAGCATGTATTTACAGGCTTTGGATTCGGACCGATTCAGGGCGGATTATTTGTCAAAGAAGCTTTTCAAAGCGGGAAGTTCGCCCGAATTGCTGTAGCTGAGATCGATGCCGAATTGGTTAATGCGGTCAAGGCCAACAGGGGAAGCTATTACGTTAACGTAGCGAGAGATGACGGCATTGAAACGCTGAAAATCGATGGCGTGGAATTGCTCAATCCGGACGTTCCGGCCGACAGGGATACGCTTCTTGACATTCTCAGGCAATCGACGGAAATCGCGACCTGTTTGCCATCCGTTAAGTTCTATGAATCCGGCGGCAAAAATAGCGTTGCCTCGTTAATCGGTGAGGGCTTTCAGGAAGGTACGATACTCTATGCGGCGGAAAACAACAATCATGCCGCTGAGATTTTGCAGAACGCGGTTGCCGCCGGAGCACGTGTGCCTTTGCGTGAGAATGTGCAGTTTCTCAACACGGTCATCGGCAAGATGAGTCGCGTTGTGACCGATCCTGATGAGATTGCCGAGTTGAAGCTGAAAACCATTGCGCCGAGGCTTAAACGGGCGTTTTTAGTCGAGGAATTTAATCGCATCCTGGTGAGCCGAACGACGATGCCCGGCTTCAAACCCGGTATAGAAGTCTTTATTGAAAAGGACGATCTACTGCCCTTCGAGGAG
>Ga0180432_10002245_pt1 | contig 29132 bp, 23 predicted proteins | sample SS_ome_10_FD_132414 | JGI IMG/M metagenome (GOLD analysis project Ga0180432, IMG submission 132414) | Hypersaline lake sediment archaeal communities from the Salton Sea, California, USA - SS_1_MS_2 metaG | ecosystem: Environmental > Aquatic > Non-marine Saline and Alkaline > Hypersaline >... | reverse complement strand
TGGCCGCCGAACGCGTCGTTGACATACTGCGCGATATCTTCCCGGAGCGAAGCGTCATCCACCTGAACATTGTTAGCGGCCGCCCATTCCATGTACTCATTGCGAACCTGCTCCATCGTGTAAAGCTTCAAGGTCGGCTGAACTTCGTTCCAGAGAACGTAGTCCCATGCACGCTTTATCCTGAAGACGGTATCCAGCCCGGCTCCGATCATATCGACGAAAGGCTTGCCCTGGGGATCTCGCCGCAGCTTTTCGATGCCGGCCATGAACGCTTGATCGACCTTGTGCTGTGGAACATCGGGATTCGAATGCAGAACCATGGATCCCTGTCGAATCCACGGGCCCAGAAAGGAAGGGTCGTCTTTCATTCGCCGGTTGATTTCCTGCAGGGTTCTCCATGTACGCGGGACCTTGATCTCCTTGCCAAGCATCTCGGACGGAACGAAATCCCCTTTGAGGACGTCGCGCACCAGGCCCTTGGTCAGCCCCATGGCTGCAATCGCCGATTCAGCCAGGGAAAACGGATGGAAGCCCGAAAACGCCAGCATCATGGTCTTTGACCACATGTTGAACTCAGTTGCCGCTTCGCCGATACGATGCCAGAGATTCGTTTTGTTGTCGTAGCGCTCGTTCAGCAGCGACGCCATGATGTTGCGCGGAACGCCCTTGCGCACCAGGAAACGATCCATGGACATCGAGGGCGTCGGAACCAAGTCGTATTCCGCCGTCAACGGACCGCGATTTTCGATCTCCCCGTTCTCGAGCATGTCCACCATGCGGGCAACTTCGTCCCTGGGATTCGCCCCGGGCTCCGGGGCAACGCCGGTCCAGTCGTACAGGCGCCGGGCAATCCCGCGCCAGGTCGCCGGCGTGATGGCCGTATACTTGCCCTGCGGTGTTTCCCGGTTCTGCACGGGAATGACTGCCGGCTTGCCGTCCTGATCCAGGATGAGGGGCGCTATGTTCATAAACAGCCGGGTGCGCGCCGCGTTGGCAACATCGGACATCCACATCTCGTACAGGCGGGAAACGTCCATGGTGATCGGCTCCAGGCCCACTCTGGCCGCGTCCATGTACGTCGGCAGCCGCCTCCGTTCGGCGCGGCCGGTCTGTTCTTTCAGGCGCATCTTGGCCGCCTCGAATTCTTCCGGGGACATAGTGCGGTTGCGATATCTGTGCAGGATGTAGTTATCCAGATACCGGAGCCATTCTTCTTCAGACAAATCCGCCGTATAACGATTCATCCTCTGACGCGCCTTTTCCCACAACGGACCCATGCGGGCAACAAGCTGAGAGACGGGCGGCAAGCCGTGGCGTTCCGCGTATGGATCCCACTCCTTGGCAATAGCCGTAGCGGATTCGCGCTCGATATCGTAGACGGGCCGACCGTCTTCCATTCCGGCAAACGACACCTTCGAAACCACGTCGTCGCTGTCTTCCAGCATGGCTGCCGCCGCGCTCAGCGCCTTGACGGCACGCTCCCTATGATCGGAAGGAAGTCCGCGCCGCGCCAGGACCTGAACTTCCAGCAGCTTCAACTCGCGCCGGAGCTTGTTCATCTCCGCCGTGGTCATGTCCTGTTCGGCGCGCATGTCCCGGACAATGTTGCGGTAGTACTGGAACAGGCCCTCGTCGCCGGCGGTCAGCAGCCAGCCGGAGATCTCGGCCACTTCGTCCAAGCGGGCCAGTGAGAAGGTTTCCCGTACACCGGAAGCACGCTTGATCTCGCGTTGCTCGTATGGGGCAACCGGATCCAGCGAACCGTGAACACGAATGAATGCTTTCTTCCACCGTTCGTTATTCCGGGCAATGGAATGCGCCAGCGGTTCAGGCCACTTCGCAGCTATCAGCGCGGCTTTCACCGCCTCGAAAGATGAATCTCCCTTGCCGTCGTCAAGGTAGAAGTTCCCGATTCGCTGCCGGATGCCCAGTTCGTTGTAGTGATTCGGCTGCCGGCCCTCGATGGCGGCAGCAACGCTGTTGGCAAGCTGCGATACGTTGCGGGCATGAGGGGCTTTGGGTTGGAAAATAGCTCTTTGAGATGCAGCCATTTGTTCGCGGCGAGTCGATTCGTACGCTTGTCTGTACTCTTGCCTCGATACAGGAACGTCATCAGCGGTGTATTCTGTCCTTGTCGTGTAATCAAGATCAAGCATGTTAGCAAGGCGCTGTTTTTCTCTGGCGTCGGCAAAGTTTGTCCAATGGTCTTTACCATCTATGGAATATCGAATCGAGAAGTCATTCAAACGATAAGGATTTTCAACAACTTCGATCTCGTAACGATGACCCATGTCCTCCCATGAGACCTTGCCAGCAGCATATGGGGCTGTCAGAAGATTATCGACATCAGATCTGGATATAACAGGAATCACGCGAGCGACAAAAGCCCGCTCATCGCCTCCCCATTCTTGAAACCCATAATTACCTTCAACAAGATCACTCCATTCTGGAAGGACATAAACAGCTTCTATCTTCGCCGTCCCCGAGTACACATCATGTGTAGCGGCCCATACGATGTCGGCCCAGGATGGACGCATCACCACGCGGGGGCCGGAGCCGGGACGGGTAATCCGTTCTTCCTGAAAGCCCATATCGAATCCATCGCCATGCTCGGCTACATATGCTCGGGCTTTTTCTTCGGAATCGAATCGGGCAACAATATCTGTCGGAAGTGCGTTTTCGTCGAAACCGCGGGTCACAATCCATTGACCGCTTTCGACGGGAGCGGCCGTATACGAACTCACCACGACCTGATTCTCGGTGTTCTTCCAGTACTTCACGTCACCACGGCGAAGCGCCTTGGACTGTTCGAGCAGTGCCCGGCCGATATGACTCCAGAGAGCTTGCACTGTCGGGTTGAACGCGCCGATATCATGGAAGAACCCTTCGTTTCGATCATAGGCTTCCTGCGGATCGTAGACGATGTTGTTCGCCTGCTTCCATTCTTCAACGATCTCGGCGACTTCCTCGAAGGTGAGGTCAGCCTTGCCAACATCTTTCCATGCCTTGAGAACCGTTGCTTCTGTAACCGTCTGTGGTGAATCGATAGCGCCAAAACCATCGGCCATCGGCGTGACAGTCCATGCGCCATCAGCCTGCTTTGCATACTGTTCTCCATCATCAGATACAAACGAATCCGGCATCGGAAGGACCTGCTTCCGCTCTTCCAGCCGGCGGACCAGGTCCTGCGCGGCGCGCATAGAATCGCCGACAAGCTCTTGGTCTTGCTCCAGGAGAGAGAAGGTCGGGTCGGCGGATCCCGCCGCCGTCCCGGGCATGGCCTCCGTCTCCGCCCGGAAAGCGGCCGCGCGCTCTTCCGGCGTCTCCCGGCGCGGGGTAAGCTCGGTATCCCACCGCTCGTTGAAGTCCATGGCCGGGTCCTGGTAAGCGGAATCCAGGTCTTGCAGGGACTTGAGCACGATCGGTTGCTTGAAGGCCTTTTCCTTTACCGCGGAATGCCTGGCTCCCGGGTCATAGGTCAAGGCTTCCCGCAAGACGGCCTCCAGTTTCGTGCGCCAGGGCGCCAGGGCCGTATCCACAACCCGGCCGTCTTTCTCGACGACATTGTCCAGGCCGACAACGAGAACGTTCTTTCCTCTGTTCCTCAGCAGGTGAGCCCGGACCGTGGCGGCCATCTTCCGCTCATAGGTCGCTCCGGATCCCCGATCCATGAGCCGATGCGCCGGGATAAGCAGCACGGATGCCGCCAGCGCTTCCCGGCTGACGTCCGTCTGCGGTTCGCCCTTCGCCAGATCGGAGGATATCCGCTCCAGGAGATTGTAGTATTCGCGCTCTGACTTTACGCCGTACCGCTTGGCGATCTCGCGCATGCGCGGCGAGTCGTAGTCCATCGGCCGCCTGGCAAACTCGGCCTTGGACGCGCGTTCGGCTTGCTCTTCCGTGAGGACGGCCGGCTCGTTCCGCCGGCGGATGAAGTTGATCTCGGCGAAGGACTCCTCCAGGACGGCCCGGACCAGGTCGTCGTCGATCTGAACGGGTTGGCCTTCTTCTTCCCGCACGGAAACCGGCCGGTCCGGAAGCGCGCCGGTATGCGCGGTCACGGCCAGGCGTTGGATCGGGTTGCCCAAACGCTGTTCGGCGGATCCGGGGCCCAGGTCCACAACCCCGATCACGGCCTGAATATCCCAGTCTTCGTTCCAGAGCCCATGCAGCAGGGCCATCATCACGTGCTGGTACTGCGACCGGTGGGAAGCGGCTTTCTGCGCGTCCTGGAACTCTTCCCCGCGCGATTTCTCCGCCCCCCATTTCACCACGGAGCCGATCTTGTCTCCTTCCTTGATGCCCCTGCCTTTGGCCCTGGTCTTTTTCACGACATCGCGCACCACGTCCACCACGGTGGCATTGCCTCCGGGATACAAGGTTATGCCCTGGTCTTCCAGCGGGCGGGACGGATCGAAGGCTTCCATTTGCGAGATCCGGCGCGGAGCGACTACCCACGGTCCCATGCCGGCTTGCTGCCAGCGCGCGGACAGGTCCTCAAGAGTCCTATGCCGACGCGCCTCGCGTTCCCCGCCGGCGCCCTCTTCCTCCTCGGCGGCTTCCCGGAGCCGGGCTTCTTCCTCCGTGAACTCTCCGGCCTCGGCGGCCTCGACTTCCTCGACGGCCATCTGCCGGCCGCCCGGAACGGCCGCGGACGCCCTGTCCCCGAGTAGCCGCTGCCTGGCCCGGCTGCGATCTCTGGGCATGGTGACATAGCCGCCGGTCGGTGCGAGCTTCTCCTGTGCGGCATACCGGCGCAACGAGGCATGCGCGATTCGCTCCGCGACGTCGAGATCCTCCATCATAATGCTCAGAGACGGCGGCTCAATCGGAACTTCCGCGACGGTTTCGACGTCCGGAACGGCGAATGCCCGGCGCAGCTTCGCGTTGTACTTCTCCCGGGCTTCCCTGGAAACGGCCCGGCTTGTCCGCTCGGTCAGCATCAGGGCCAGGTCCGCCTGGGCCTGCTCGGCAATCTCCTGCGGGGTATGATCATCGTGCTCGTCCGCCCACATGGACAAAGCCCTGGGAGCATAGAGAAGCCAGCGCGGAGCGACGGAGGCGTAGAGGTCCGCGTCATCCCATCCCTCCATAAGAGTTCCGGCGGGAAGCTTCAGCTCTCCGGTCGGCGGCAATCCTTTCTTTGACCTGTCGCGCCGGATCGCCGCCATCTCGAGGTCGTAGCCTTTCTCCTGCTCCATGGCCGGGATAGCGCCGCCTTCCGGAGTCCGCGCCTCGATGCCGCCGGGTCTTCCAAGCGGACCGGCCGTGGAAGGCGTCAGATTCCGGCGGGGTTCATAGCGCCACTGCCCTTCCGTGATCTGGCGGTACCTTTCGGCCAACGCCTGAACTTCACTGAACAGAACAAGACGGCGCGCGGCTTCCTTATGCCACGCCGTGATTGTGGCCTTTGCTTGCGGATCCGGACTGCGCTCCAACTCGCCCAATGCCGCACGGGTAGCCTCCAGGTCGGTCAAACGCTCCCTGTAACGGTTCACCATGGCATTCCACGCACGTTCGGCTTCCGCCTGCTCTTCCGGGGTAATCCGGAACGTAAGATCGTTGACGATCCTGCCAACCGCCTGCCTGGCAGCCTCCAGGTCCTTCCGGGCGATCTCCTCCTGTTCGGGCGTGCGTTTCAGGACCTTCTTGAAGCGGGCGAGCTCGGCCTTGTTCCTGGCGATCTCAGCCTCTATCTCGGGCGTCAACGGGATCCGGACCAGATTCTTCCCGCGTTCCGGCGGTTTTGCCACCGGCCGGACGATTTTGACCGTCCTGTCGCCACGCCGGAGTTCCGTGACCTGGACCAGCGAGAACGTGATTCCCTCGGCTTCCAGCCGGTCCAGTTCCGCAAGCACCGCCTGGCGCGTCTCAGAGGCCCGTAAATCGCCTTGCAGCAGTTCCGCCAGTCTTTCTATGGGTTGGCCCGCCTGAAGCGCCTGGGAGGCCGCCTGGCGCGCCCTGGAGGCTCCTGTACGCTTCTCCATGGCTTCCCGGATGGTTCTCTGGCCCGGGCCGGGCTCCTGCCGGCCGGGAATGGGCCTGGCAGCCAGCTTCTCGAGGGTCCCCGCCTCGGTGAAGGCGGCCGCGTATTCCCGCAGGTCCCGGACCACTTCCGCCGGCAACAGCCCGTAGACCAGGGAAAACCCTTCCTGCCGCAGCCCGCCCACGTCGAACCCCATGAGTCCGGTCACGTACAGGTTGACCAGGTACTCCAGGTCCCCCTGGGCCTCCGCCGCCCGCAGCGCCTTCTTCTCGCGCGCGGGCGTTTCTTTCGCCTCCATTCGCTCCTTGACCAGGCCGCGGATCGTGGATAGCAGCCGGCGCGCCACGGCGTTGTCTTCCTGGGGCTCCTGTTGACCGTGCCAGTCATGCTTGGCGTCGTGTTCGATGATCTCGTGGACCATATCGGAAACGCGCGACTCGAAGGTGTAGGCGATCCGGCCGGGCGTGTTCGTTGACATGAGACGCCGGCGATAGATTTTCCCGCGTCCTTTCTCGGTCCGAATTTCCCGCTCGTCTTCCGGGACAATCCCGTAGCCCTTGCGCCGGAAGTCTTCCTGGGTTCCCTCCACGTCGCCGGGGAACATGACCACCTGGGCGAACCCGCGCCGGCGCAGCTCGCGCATGACCTCCAGCCGCTGCTTCGCTTCCTCGATGGTATCCCCGAATATGCCGGCGATCTGTTCGACGTATTCCTGGTCCCGTTTCGGATCCGGGAACAGCCATTCGGCATCGTCGGGAAGCTCCGTGCCGTAGGGCGCCTGGTCACGGCCCAGATCGTAGACCAGCGCCAGGTTGTATTTCCGGACCAGCTCCGCCACGGCCGCGTCCGACCGCGCGATGTCCGCCGGCAGGGTGAACCGGGCTTCCGCTTCGCCCGGTTTCCGGGCCCGGCCGCCGGAATACAGCCCGCCGGGAAACATCTGCAGCTTGAGCCTGCCCTGCCGGTCCAGCTCCCTGAGCCGATCGTAGTCTTCCTGGCTCTCCGCCACGCGGAACGGGCCTCTCCGCAGGTAGGCTTCGGTCATCTCGCGCAGGGCCTCGGGCGAGTCGCCGCGCGTCTTGCCTTTCCGGTACGCCTGGACGAGTCCCCCGAGCAGGTACCGGTTCAGGAAGTCTTCCATGCTGCCCCGGCGCGGTTGCGGAGCGACATCCTGCCGGCGGAACAGCTTCCGGGCCCACTGGTATTTGTCGTACCAGGCCGGGTCCTCTTCGGCGAGCTCGTCCAGGGTGGAGGTCATGTCGTCGACGAACGGGCCGAACTTGTCCGGATGAATCACGCGGGTATCCCGCATCAGCTTGGTTGCCTTCAGCATGTTCTCTTCGGCCTGCGTGAACAGGACGCCGCCGGTCGCGTAGTTGACCGCCGCCGCCGTGACGCCGGGTATCGCGAACGCTATAGCCTCCGCGATAAGCTGGTCCTTGGACGGGAACAGGTCCGGCTGCAGGCCGGTCCCGAACCGCATGATGTCGCCGACGCGCTCTTCCAGCATTTCCCCGATCATCCCGTTCCAGCCCAGGGATCGCGCGCGCGCGGCGAACTTGTCCATCCCGAGCGTGCCGTGAAGCTTCCGGTACCGGGCCAGAAGCGAAGCGGCCATGCCGCGTTTCAGGACGGGCTTCAGCATGTCTTCCGGGATCGCCTTCATGAACGCGCCGAAGAAGGCCCCCGTCTCTTCCGAGAAGCCCTCGATCGCCGATTCGCCGTAGGCCTTCGCCAGGGCCGGCAGAAGTTTCTCGCCGGGATCCATGAGCAGGAAGCCGAGCTGGCCTTCCTCGTTCTCGGTGAGCTGGTAGCCGGGCGTGATCCGCTCCAGGGCGGACCGCAGGAATACGCGCGGCATCAGCGGCGCGCGCACCGCCGACCGGATCGCCAGCTCGCCGGCTTTGCGGCCAACATACTTCGCCCCACCGGCGCGGATCCCGGCCGCCAGGGTTTCCGGTGCGCCGCGGTAAAGCAGGTTTCGACGCATGGCATTGGAGATGAACCGGCGCGCGCCGGTCTTGATGGGCTTCTTCAGCGCGAGCCTTCCTATCGGCGCGGCTATTGCCCGCCCGCCCGCGCTGACCGCCTTGGTGCCGGCCAGGAACTCGACCACGAACGGAGGAATGTCCAGGACGATGTCCCATGCCTTGTACCCGATCGTGGAAGGCGCGTTCAGCTTCGTCAACTGGCCGACGAGAAAGTCGTAGTCCTTGGGCGTCGCGGTCCCGCGCTGCACGCGCTTGCTGGCGATGTAGGTCCCGGCCGCGTCGACGATGTCGCCGGTAAACAGGGCGTTGGCGAATCCCGACATGCTCCGGATGCCCCAGGATAACGGATGCCATCTGCCGGAAGCGGCCCGCTCCTTCTGCTCTTCGGTCATCCAGGGTGTTTCGAAGTTGAACCCCTCGATGTACCGGTCCCACCGCTTGGAGAAGGCGTCGCCCCAATTCCGACGGGGAGTCTGCTCCATATAGGAATGCCGGGGAGAACGGATATCCGCCAGTGCTGTTTCACTCGTCGGCAACGACTGGACCGGTTCTGCGTCCAGCGCCGGGCGGCCGCGGATTTCGGCAAGCGCTTGATCGGAAGTCATCGAACGACCTTTTCAAACTTGATGCCTTTTTCTTCCAGCTGACGCATCTCGGACAAGGTGACGGGTTCCTCCTTGCCGGTGTCGGCAAACTTGATCAGGACGGTCGGTTCGGGCCCCCGGTCCATGTCGGCCAGGTCGCGCATGATTTGTTCGTTCAGGAACAGAATGTCTTGCGCGGCGTCCGGATTGCGCTTGATCATCTCGTCGACGGCGATCGCGGACTTGTCGATCAGCGGGCCGTAGGTCTTCTCGTAGAGCTCATACTGGCGCCTCTCTTCGGGAGTCATGACGGGTCGACGCAGGTCTCGCATGAGCTCGCCGAGCGTTTCCATGGCGATGTCGGATTCCCCCTGCGCCCCGTAGAATGCCTGGTTTACCACGGAAGAGAAGAAGCGATTCAATGTCTCGCGATACTGACTGCGTTCCTTGCCGGTAAACAGACGCTGTATCCGCGATCCTACGGGGCCAACAAGCGGATGGCGCAGCATCTCGGCGACAAGCTCCAGTTCTTTGCCCGTGAAAGAGTACTTCGTCAGGCCGGTTTTCATCTTGCCCGAGCCAAGATCGAGGGCCTGCGTCAAACCGAGCTCCTTGTAGCGGGCGGCAAGCTCCTCCATTTTCTCCGCAAGCTGGTTTGCGAGCTCCTGACGCGTTTTGGCCTCGGCCGGATTTACGCCGGCGCGCCGGACGGCGCGAAGCTGCTTGATGTCGCGGCGCGTTTTGTCGGACCGGATCTGCACCAGTTCGTTGCGCATCTCGACGGCCGTCTCGCTGCCGGCGGCTTCCAAGGCCGCAATGCGCTCGTCCAGTTGCGCCTCCATCTCGCGGGCCCGGACAATCTCTTCCTTTTCCGCAACCGCGCGCGCTTCCGGAGCAAGCGGGTCCAGCTCCTTCGCGCGAGCCTGTTCCGCGAGCGTCATAGGTTTCCGGCCTGGATACAGGATACCATCCAGCTCGCGGCCGAAGGTGCTTTCCTTGCCGGCGGCGTCGAAAACCGCTTCGCCGTATTTTTCCCGATCGGCCTGCTGCAGCCGGCGGCGCAACGCCGGACTTTTCCACAGATCGCCGGGGGCCTCCTTGAGCGTGTCGCGAATCCGGGCGGCAACAGCCGGATCCCTGGTAACCTCGTAGTGCTCGACTGTTTCGCGCAGGTCGATGTCTTCCTCCAGCTGCTGCCGCAACTGTTCATTCTCGAGTTCCTGCCTGGCCTGCCGCCGTATGCGCCTTCCTTCCGAAATCGCCGCTGCGCGCTGCTGCTCATACGTGGCGAGATTCGCGTCGGCTTGTGCCTGCACCACTGCGTCCGCCAATAGTTTTTCGTTCGCCGCATGCTGCAATTTCGCATCCTCGGCCGCCAGAGTCGACAGCTTCACCCGCGCATCCAGCATTTTCAGGTTCAGCGGATGCTCCTCGCTTCGCCGGCGTTCCTCGCGCAGCTTGATTCCGGTGTCAACTCCGCGCGCTACGGCCCCGGCGATATCCGGCGGACGGTACAACTGCGCCCAGCCCTGGTAATTCGGCATGTTCGCATGTGACTGGTAAGCGCCCATTATCTGAACCCTCCGCCGGGAACCATATTGCCCAGGAACTCGAATGCCGTTTCGATGACCATCCGGCGATCTTCGTCCCGGCGATGCTGCTCAAACCTGTAACGATCCTCTTCCATGGCCCACTGTTCCTGCGCCTGGTTGGCCCGATCCACGGCGATGTTGTACTCCATCTGCTTGTTGAACATGTCCACCTGCGCCCGCTCGTTCGGGCTCATCATCGTGTAGGGCGCCATCTGTGATGTGTAGGCCCCGGCCGTGGAAGCAATATCCACCAGCGGCGGGAACAGGTGCTGCCGCGCCGTGGCGATCAGGGAAGAGGCGTTGCTGAATCCCTGCTGCATGAGGTCCAGCGAAGTCTTGCCCAGGTCCCGCGCTACCAGGTTGCGCCCGATCGCGCTGCCGCCGATCCCGCGCTGGATCCCCTGCTCGGCCAGGATCATCTCCAGGTATTGCTGCACGTCCGGGGGGAGCTGGCCGGAGAGCAGTGAAGAGGCATACGAGGACATGTCGCCTACCAGGCCCTTGAAGCCGGGGAGCGCCTGCTCCAGGTACTTGTAGAACTCCGCCGCGATCGTTGGATTCAGGGCTTGCGCGGTTTCCAGGGCGAACTCGTTGCCGGCCCCGGCCGCTTCGCCGAACATTTCCATGTTCTCCATGCCCATCTCTTCGATTTCGGGCTCTTCCATGGGCTCGACGTAGGTGGAGTGTGGCGAATACGGCTCAGGGGCGGGCGCAGGCGTAAATGTCTTGTGAAGCCAATTCAGCGGTTCCGTGATCCAGAAGTAAGGGTCCAGGTCGGTCTTGAATGCCTTTTTCAATTCTGACCCAAGCGGGTCCGGAGTCTGAAATGGTCTTTCCGTGACGTCCGCGGATCTCAAGAGCAGATTGGCGGCTGACGGTATCGCCGTATTCGGCGCCCGGGCCAGCAGGTCTTCCGCCTCCCGCCTTACCCCGGCTTCCACCTGCGAGTAGACCCTCTTCGCGGAAGACTGGACCTTCTTCACGGTCTTCTTGACGCTGGCCTGCGCTTTCTTGCCCGCATCCCGGACGGTGGACGTCTGGCGCTTCACGAACTTGCTGAGTATGCTCACCAGGACCTCCCCTTTGTGTCGAATTTCTGCTTCGCCAGCAGGTTCCACCTCCGGCTGCCGGCCCCGGCCTGTTCGGCGGAAATCTCGCGCGTCCCGGATGTGCGCATCCCGGACCCGATCGCCGTGCTCGGCAGATTGCGAAACAACAGCCGCGGCCGGACCTGTTCGACCTTGCGCAGAAACTGCAGCTCCGGCCGTTCGGCCACGGCATCGGCCACGGCTGAGTTGCCCAGGCGCACGATTCTCAACGCGGGATCATTCATAGGAGTTGCGGCGTCCCTTCCATGAAGCCGGTCATCTGGAAATCGATCTCGTTGTTGCCCGGCGTTTCGTCGTTGTCCGCTTCGGCCAGGATCGCTTCGGCCGAGACTTCGTATTGCTGGCCCTTCTGCAGCTCGCCGGCGTCGTAGTACCCGATCGCCTGGATCATCCGTTTCAGGGCGGCCAGGTTCTGAATGTAGAGCACGTCGGTGTCGTGACTGGCCGGAACGAACTGCAGCTTGCACAACGCGGTCACCAGGTAGCCGGCGGTCGCCGTGGACGGCTGGTAGATCGCGTAGCGGCGGTAGGACGGATTCGTCTCGTCCGGATGATAGGACGCCAGGTGATAGCGGTAGAAAGCCCCTTCCGTGGTCACGGCTGCCAGGTGCACGTACCCGTTGGTCACCGGCTTGACCACGTTGGAGATATTCCGGAACTTGCTCACGCTGTAGAGCGGGTTGGTCTTCCGGATCGGGATGGCCTCTCCGAACTGCCCGTTCCAGCGGACTTCCTGGTCGGCGTCGTCGTACCCGCGCACGGTCAGGACGGCGTCCTCGTCCTCGTCTTCATCGGACACGACCATCAGGGAAAGGGCTTCGTGCGGGTCGTACTGCGTGCAGACCTTTCCCCGATCGATGAAGTCCTTGTGCCAGCCGGCGCGGCTGTCCAGGGGGCCGGGCCCGCCTTCCAGGAACTCGTACCACTTGCTCCATACGTGCTCGACCTCGCCGTCGATCCGGTATTTCTCGACCGACTTGATGTCCCGCCCCAGCGTCAGGAAACCGCCGTGCACGCAGAAGCGCAGGCAGCGCATGAGATCGCCGTACTTGCCTTTCGGCCCAAGCAGCTCCTGGGCCTCGTTGATCCTGGCGGTCACGCGCGGATCGTCCGGGTCTATGCCGGACCGGTCCACCCATGGCGCGCAGAACGTCTTGGCCTGTGCGAGCGTCATCATGCCGCGGGATTCCTTGCGCCGATCGCCAGCCAGTCGAAGGTCAGATCGGAAGACGCCACGTTGCAGATCAGCTTGTTGACGGAAACTTTCGTCTGCGTCGGGACCACCAGGCAACTGTGATAAGAGATGTCCGCGGAAGCCGCGCGCAACGAAAAGAACACCTTGGGCGTGGAAGCGAACTCGGTCGTGAACGTGATCGCGTCCGCGTGGTCCACGTTGGCGTTGGTGGCCGTAAGCGTGAGCTCTCCGGTCTGGATCATGGGATAGTTGATATGTGGAGCTTCCACGCCGTGCAGGTGCGCGGGATACCACGCGCCGTTGTACTTGATATACAGCCCGTCCGGTTGGCCGTCCGCCGCGGTCTTCAGCCAGGGATAGCCCGCGGCGTCGGCGCCGGGCGTTCCGTTGCCGAAGTTGATCAGGTAGAGCATCCCGGGCGTATTGCCCTGTACCTGGAGATAGTCGGGCAGCTCCTCGATCTCCAGCTTGCGCGCGCGATGCTGAAGCGTCTCGGGAACGTTCACGGCCCGGATGGCGAAGATGATCGGCGTCTCGTTCATACGGTCCTCCCGCGAATGTCGTAGGAAAAGTCGCTGCGTTCCACGCCGGTGAACCGGACCGGAGACGCGGGCTCTTCCGTGGAGTAGTCCTTTGCCTCTTCCCATTCCGCGCTCACGCCCATGCGCATGATCTCCAGGTATCCGGTCCACTCGATGCACATTTCCATGTAGGCGGCCCAGAGCACGGACCGCTTGAGCACCGGATCGCTGTCTTCGGACGGCGCGTGGAAGGAGAATTTCGGGCGGGACTGCGCGCGGCCGATCGCCGGCACGCCTTCCGGCGGGTTGGTCCCGTAACGGATCGGCGCGTGCAGCGTCTTGGAGGCAACTTGCGTGAAGACGCCGCGATTGTCCGGACGCACGGACAGGGCAATCGCGACATCCTCTTCCAGCGCGAGGATCCACAGATTGGCCGCGAAGAGCTTCTTGAAGTAGTACGGGACCGCGCGCGGCCCCTCCTGCGTGAAGTGTTCGAACGGCATGGCCCGGGTATAGAGCCGGCAGGCGATCGGGACCTCGTCGTTGTCCAGGCCCGGGGATCCGGCGCCGAGCTCGGACAGGACGTTGATGCCTTCGTCGGTCTTGCCGAAGACGAAACAGCGTTCCCGGTTGCCGAACAGCCCGGCGACGATCATGGTCGGGTGCATGCCGGTCCACACGCCGTCCCAGGCGGCCGAGCGTTCCGAGGACGCCGAAGTGATGCCCGACAGCGGCGCGAAATCCAGCGAGGCGATGCCCTTGAACCGGACGTCCTCGATGACCGTGTCCTCTTCGTCCAGCGCCCGGCTTTTCTCCCCGACCGTGGTAAACAGGAGCCGGTTGTCGAAGACGGCCATTGACACGTAAGGCAGGAGCCAGGGTGTTTCCTGGTCAAGGAAAGGGCGCAGCTCCTCGCTGAGCTCCGTGAAGGCCCGCTTCTGCTGCGCCTCGTATTCCAGGAAGGTGTGCGAGCGCAACCCGGTCCAGGTGCGATACATCACGTCCGCGTTCATCTGGACCATCGCCGAGGGCCCCGCCGCGCCGCTCCCGATCATCTCGATCCGGGCGATGTCCGTGTCCTGCCAGTTGGTCCGCGACTGGTAGACGTGGTAGGAGCCGTACCCGTTCTCCCCGAAAACCAGCAACGGGCCGTTCCCGGTACCGGACTCGAAGTTGCGGACGAACTTCATGCCGGTGATCGCGCCCATCTCCGCCGGCAGCGAGAACGATCCGCCGCCGGCCAGGTACGTGTCCTCGGTGAACTTCAGCACGGCGTCCGGATCGTTCGCCTTGTTGATATCGCCGGCCTTGAATACGCGGCGGCCGACCTTCACGAACAGCCGGCCGTGCCCGTAGGCCATGATCGTGCCGGTGGGAACCTCGTCTTCGGATGTGTCCGCCTGCCGGGCCGTAAGTCCTTCGACGATCAGCGCGGCGTTGATGCCGTCCTGGACGATCAGGAACTTCTCGACCTGGCAGAAGTAGAGCCGGTCCGCGTACTGGCTGAACCGGCCGATCGCCAGGGTCGCGTTGTGCGCTTTCCTGGTGCGCGGGTCTATCAGGTAGACATGCCCGCCGATGCCGCAGCACAGATAGGAAGCGTGCTCGGCGTGGTAGATCGCGGCCCCCTGAAACTTGCGCCGGCCGAAGGTGAGCTCGTCGGGATCGTAGTCGAACTGCAGGTCGATCTCCGACACGGGCGGCCTGGTCCGGACAGATCCGCCGCGACAGATGACGTTCAGTCCCTTGGCGTACTGCGTAGACGGCAGCGTGGCGGCCTTGAACCCGCCGTTCATGCCGCCTTCCAGGGACAGGAATCCATCGAAGACCGTTGCCATATCAGGTGCCGATCGCCAGATAGTTGATCTTCTTGCCGAACGTTGTCGCCGGGGCCAGCGTGTTAGGGCCGGCCTCCGCCAGTTCCCATGTCTTGATATAGACGGAGCCGGCTGCCGGCAGTCCGGCCTGGTCGCCGACCGATGCAGTGACAAACTCCGCCTCTCCGGTGGCCGGATCGTCGGCCAGTGTGGCCAGTATTGCGATGACCGCTGTAAGCCCGGTCGCCACGGTGTCCGATGCGGCCACGGTCGTATGCACGCCGCGGACCAGCCTCACGGCGGAGGAACCGAGCATGAGAGGAATGGTGGCTTTGCCGTCCAGCGTATCGCCCCACAGCGTGGAGGACGCCGTCCGCTCCAGGTAGGTTCCGCCCAGGGAAGGCGTGCGCGGGAAGTCCGGGTACACGGCGGCGCCAGCGGCAACCGTGTTGCCGGATCCGGCATTCTGGTCATCCGCGTTGATGACCGTGCAGCGTTTCGACGTGGACTCGTATCCCGTCACCTTGAACCAGCCGGCGGTATGCACGAAGATGTACATGTTCGCGACCGGCCAGCCGCCCGTTGTCAGGTAAAGATAGGCCGGATTGGCTCCGGACGGTATCGTGAACGTCTGCGCCAGCGTGTCGTACAACGTGGCGGCCGCGGCGGAAACGGTCACAGGCGGAGGGGCGGGAAGTATGGAGGACCCTATAGGCGCCACTGTGCCTGGCGTCTCGTTGCCGCCGGTGCCGTTGTTCTTCAGATAGAGCGATGTCGCGCTCGGCCGGCCCGTCACCTCGAACCAGCCCGCGCCCTGCACCCACACGTAACCGCCGATCGCGTACCGCGTCGAATTGCCTACGGTCAACGCGGCCTCGGACGCAACGGCCGGAACCACGAACACGGCGGTTGTTGCTTCGTAGTAGGGCAGCGTGTTCGTGGCCGCCGCCTGATTCTGCGAAAGAGACGTGATGTTCAGTATCGGTGCGCTCATATTTGCATCCTCAGTCTTTCCGCGGTCACGCGGTCGATATGTCGCTCCCAGCCTGGCGAGCACTCGTCTATCGTCCATTTGCCCGAATGAAGCAGGTAGTCCGCGGTGTCATCCGGGCTGCCGTGTTCCAACACTGCCGGAACGTCGTCCACACGCGCCAGCCAGCGATTGCCGGTCCGCGAGCAGATCACGCGCCTGGCAATCAGGTTGCCGTACCGCCGGAACCAGAAGATTTCGTGATGCCGGCCGATCTGGACCGTGCCCGGCAGTCGCCGGCGGGTTTCTTCCCGCAGCGCCTTGTTGATGATGCCGTCCGCCATCTGCAACCCGATCTCCAGGACGGAATACTTCCACGGCTTGCCGCCGCCGTCATGCCCGGTCATCTCGTCCAGCAGCCGGGCGATGACCATCTGCTCGATCGCCGTGTGCGGTATCACGCGCACCAGGACGCACCAGGAAGCGCCCGCTTCCTCGCATGCGTGCTTGTATGTGGTCCAGGGGATCCGCACTGCGCCCACCTTGGTCGCGTGAACCGTGTAGACGCAGTCCCGGCCGGAGCCCTGATGCGTGGCGATTGCCGGGCCCTCGCCGCGGGCCTGGGAAAACCAGGCGATGGCGTCGCTCAGGACGTCCGGCCCGATCTTCAGTATGACGGCGCCAAGCTGCATTACCACCATCCCCGCGACTGACCCACCAGGTAAACGAAGACCAACACGGGCGTCGGCACCCCGAGTCCTGCTGCCGCGCTTGCCAGCCCTTTCCACGAGATGCTTTCGGCGCGGCCATTGTTCTGCTGCCGGCGATAGATCGCCCACAGCAATCGCAGCGTGAGCTTCTGCCCGGTGACGATCTTGTGATGATCCACGCAGACGCTGTTTGCCGGCGTCGTGTCGAGATCGCGCAAGGCCAGCTCGATTTCTTTCTCGACGACGGCCTGACTCGCTTCGCCTCTATCGCTCATTGTCCTGCCCTTTCTTTCCTATCCCTGGCGTCTCGCGCCGTCCTTCACCTTCCACGCCTTTTCGCCGCCCGCCCCAAGCGTGGCAACGACCTCGAAGTCCTCGCCGTAGTCATCGCCCGGCGCTTTGCCTCGTGCGTGTATGCGGTTGCCGTTGACGCCGGGTTGCCCGTTTTTTAGGGGCTGATACGCGCTCAACGTCTCGCCGTCGCGGTCGCCGCCGCGTATCCACACCCGCGTCATCACAATCGCGCCCGGTTTGCCCTTCTCCGTGTCGCTGCCGTGCCAGCGGTAGGTGCAGGGCAAAAGCACCGCCACCTTGCCGTTGCTTTCCGAGACGGGTTTCCAGGTGAACGTGCCGCTGCCAGAGATCGCGCCCGCGCTCGGGTCGCTCGGCTGCGCGGGTTCCCCCGGCTCCGGCGCGTGCGGGTCGGGCAGGCCCCACAGCTTGCGCCAGCGCTCCTCAATCGTGGTGCGCTGGCGGTCCAGGAAGTCCTGTGGGGAAGTCGTGACGCAGCCCGCGCACAGGGCGAGCAGTAGGACGAGTGTCAGTGTGCGTTTCATTTCTGTTGCTCCTGCCAATCCATCTTTCCGCTTGCCGCCAGCTTGCGTTTCATTTCGTCGGCGTCCTGGTCGGACAGCCCGCCGTGCAGGCCGTGATGCTGCTGCTCGTGCGTCCAGATTTCGCCCCGGACTATCGCTGCTACGTTACTGTGCGTGAACGGGCTTGGGCGCATCAGTCGCTTTTCATTCACAAAATGAACGATCGCTATGATTACAGCGACGACCGCCGCCGCGATCAGTATCCCCCCGGCAACCGCAAGCATGATCTCGATATTCATTGCCAGTGTCCTCCGCGCTGCCACCAGCGCCTTTTTTCCCTGATTTTCCGATCCCGTTTGATCGTGTCGCGTGGCTCAACGAAACGCTCGCACACTTCGCAGTACGTCACCGCCGCGCTTGTCCGGCCCGGACACGTTTCCGGGCAGCCGATCCGACGCTCACTCATTGTCGCTGTCCTCCCGCCGTTCGCCGGTCTGCACGTACATGTCCCCCTCCGCGTAGTAATTGTCGCCGCCGCCGTCCGTGCTTTGGCTCCCGCTGCTCCGGCTCTCCACGCGCCCCTGCGGGCCGTCGCTGATGCCCGCCCAATCGTCGCGGCCCCGATGCCACAGCCAGCCGTTGTTCGCGGCCACCCTGTCCGCCGTCGCCAACGCCACAAGCCCGCCGCCCACGCCCCATGTCCAGCGATTCCCGGTACCGGTCCCCGCTCCGAATCGGTATCGGACCTCGACAATCCCGCCGACAGGCGTGAGCAACCGCGTATCGAACCCTTTGATACCCGTCCGCTCGCACAGCGCGATCTGCTCCCCGATGCTGCGCCCGATCTCCGCTGCGCTCGGAGCGACGTTGGTCTCGTCGCACAGCGCGACGACGGCAAGGCAGGCGGCAAGGATCGCGGCGGCGAGGAGCATGGTTTCAAAGAGTCTGTGCATTGCTACCTCGGAATCGCGCCGCCGGGAACAACCGGACGGAACCAGTCGTAGTCGTGATATCCGATCTGATCGCTGTTTCCGAGCTTCTCCCCGGCACAGTCTCCCACAAGCCTGATTATGCCCGACGCCCCGGTTTGGATGAGCCAGTCTGCGTATGCCTCGGTGTCCTCGTGGACGTTGCGCAGCGCCGCACGCGCAGGCAGGGGGAACCACTCAGACAGGGACTTCCCATCGAGCCAGACGACATCGTAGGCGTGCCCCTGAAGGTTCGTACTGAACGACACAGGTATCCGGTGGAACTGCTCCACCTTCTTGTTGATCGCGTATTTGTCTGCGTACTGGCTACTGGCAAGCCGCGCTGCACTCTGACTGTTGTGCAGCGTGCGCACAGCCGCCGCGTCCCGGACGACCTTGCTTTGCATATTCGTCAGGGCGATGCGCCGTGCACGGTTTACAATCTTTGCTTCCTGCCAAGCGGCCCGGTTCGTGCCAGTCTTCAGCTCGTCCATCACAGCCCTAGACGCCCAATACTCAGCTTTGATGCGGTCCTTATCGTGCGCATCCGCAACCACGCGCGCTATCGCCAAATCGAATCGCTCGACGCTGCCCAACAGAACGTTGTCCTTGTAGACCGACCACACTTTGTCGGAGCGCGGAGCATGGCCGAAACAGTATCGCTCGGGCACTTTGTAATGCGGATGCGCCTTCTCGCCGACGGCCCACGTCCGCCAGTAGGCAGCTACCGTGACGGGACCAAGCACGACGGGCAGATCACGTTTGGTCACGCTCGCCGCGAATCGCCGGAATCCGGCTCCCGTCTGCGTGACCCCGCGCCTGCCGTGATGCGAGAGTCCTGTTATCAGCACGCGGTCGCAGTAGTCAGGACACCACCATTGCAGGTCGTTTGCTCCGGGCTGGTAATGCACATCGACTGCGCCCCATATCTCGCAGTCCGGGTTTTCCTTGAGCCAGGACTGCACGCGGGCGTCCGACACCGCCTTCTGCTCGCTGACAGTATCCGAGACGACGTTCGTATTGCCCTCGTAGGACGCTCGCTCGATCAGCGAGCTGCCCTGCCAGTGGAGCACGAGCGCGTCCACGTAGGGGGCGCAGGCCATTGCAACGGCTTGATGTGGCGGTCCCGGCGTGCCCCAGGCGCAATCCCTCCAGCGCGGCTCATGCCAGGTCATATCATCGTTCACCATGCACGTCTCGCTGTAAGCGAAGATGACGTCCAGCCCCAACGCCTTGACCGCTTCCAGCACCGGCGTCACTTTGTAGACCAATTCCCCGTAGTAACTGTAGAGCACCGCCGTATACCCGGCGGCCTGCCATTCCTTCAGCTCGTCCACGATCTCGGATATGTACTCCGGATCGTCAGGCACGACCAGATTGCCGATGACGCGCACCGGCTCATGGAGAGCCATCGCACAGGTAGCCCACCCGCAAAGCAGCAGCGTTATCCAGTATCTCATGTCACTCTCCCGTCCCCGGACGTCGATCGTCTTCGACGTAGATGTGCAGCACTTCCTCGTCGTCGTGCGTCTCTCCGTTTCCATCCGGCCCAACGTTCGTTTCCGTTCGCACCAGGTTTTCCGCCGACCACGGTGGAAGCGTCTGGCAGTACACGCGCACCAGATAGTCGGTCCCTTTCGTCGGCGGGTCCCATTCTGTGTAAGCCACCGTCATGACCGCGCCGGTGAAAACCTGGAACTGGCCTTCAATCGTAGTGATCGCGGTCCAGTTTGTGCTCTCCGCCGTATTGGTCCCGTAGTGCCATTCCAAGACGATCCGGGCGTAGTTTGTCGCTGGTTCAAAGCCTGCATCGAAAGGAACGATGTACGTTTGCAGAGTGACCGGATACCCGACATGTCCACCGTCCGCGAATGCGCCCCACGGCGCGGCATTGCTCTCAGTCGCTAGGAACGACGTGTTCGCCCCTGCGAGGATCGTTTGCCATTCCGCTTGCCCGCCCAGCCACGCCGACGCGCCGCCTGCCAGAAGCCCGAAGAGTACCAAGATCGCCAGAGCTTTCTTCACTTCGCAATCCTCCTTCCGCGCCAGTCGCTGTAGTCAGTCCCGTCGTAGGACCGGTATCGTGCGTAATACACGTTCTGCGCGGCTGCTGCGTTTGTCCACGTGTAGAGCACGCACCCGTAGTCAGAATCCTGATAGTTGCTGACGACGCCCAGCGCCGGGACCTGTGAGAACTGCACGCCGGTGAAGTATTCCCAGGACACCTGGCTCACCGAAGAACTCGCCACGTGCTCGGGACTTGCGAAGTCAGGAGATATGTCTATCTCGACCTCGAAATGCAGGTTACTGCCTTCCGGGTCTACCAAAATGTCGCCGAGGAGATGCACGGGCAAAAGCGCCGAGCCGAACGCAACTGACACCGCGCCGGTCGGCAGCCCCGTCACCGGATCGACAAGGATGTCCTGGACGCCCACGCCTCCGCTATTGTCCACGCCCGCCCACGGACCCGTAATCTGTCCAAGCCCCTGCGTGATGATAGTCGACGACGCATTGCCTGTCAGCCCGTCTGCCGCCCCATAAAAACCTCCTCCCGCAGTAATGCTGCCGTCGCCGTGGCTTTCCTGTCCATCTCCTGCGACAACCGCGTACTTATTACTGACTGTACCGGGACCAAGCAATAACGACGCATGACCATCCGATGTCGTCAATGCCCACTTTTCTTCAGCAATGTAAAGTAACTGTATTGCTCCTTTTCCGCTATTCGTCGCCCAACAAAGAGCCTCAACGTATCCATATTGCGCCCCGCCAGCAGCACCTGAGCCGATACCGGCAGACCCATCAAATTGACCGCGCTGCTGTGCGCCATACGCATATTCGCCAAGTTCAATCCCGCCGAAACCTTCCTGCCCTGCTTGCTCAGCACCGTAAGCCGTGGCAGATATGCCCGATACATCGAGCGGTCCACCCATCGCCTCACTGTATCCGAATGCACGACGACCATTGCCGCTAAGGTCACCCATGTTGGTTGCGCTGCTACCCCTAGTGACTACTGATTGTAGCGTGTCGGACTCGACGTAAAGCGGCGTGCCAGTCGCATAGCCAGCCGCTCCGTGGTCGCCCCAGGAGTAGGCAGTAGACCAGTTGCCGGTGGGCCAGGACTCTACGGTATCGACGCGACCAGAGACGGCCGCAACCTCCCCCGTATGCGCCACGCGGTAGACCTCCGCACCATCGTTGAGACTCCAAATCAAATTGGTCCCGTCGCTGTAGACTCGGACAAACTCGCCCGCCAACGTGCGGTAGATCAGGCCACCGATTTTCCCCGAAGCCAGGTACAACTCTTGCCATACAGCATTTGTCCGGCCGATGTCTTGGACATGGGACACATAAGGCCACAGTTGACCTGTCATCGGCTCGCTACCATCCCTGTCAAGCTCGTCGCGCCCGTATGCCGTCACGCCCTGCCCGAGCGGCCCGGAGATGTCCTGCAAGCCGCTGGCCGTGACTGCGTTGGTCTCGCCTGCTGCGGCGAGCTTGGACAGTGCGTTGGTCGCGCCGTCCACGTAGTTGCTGCCCGCCAGGTCCCCTGCAATGCGGGCAGCCGCCTCGGCGGCAATATCCGCGGCGAACGATTCATCGCTGACGCTGGGATTGTGCAGGCCGCCGCCTATCTGTCCGAATGACGCGGCAAGAACCAGGAAGAACCCGGCTGCGCCGGAAAGGGCTCGCTTCATGACTACCACTCCTGTATTGCGACGGGAGCGTTCGTGCCGGATGAGATCGCCGAGATCTCGCCCTGGTACGGAAGCCCGTCTTTGCCGCTCGGCGGACAGAACGACGCGCCTTTCACCAGCAACGGGATCCCCTTGCCCGTCTCGGCCGGCAACGCGCCCATGGTCAGGTACACCGGCGCGTTCGTCGTCAGGCAGAGCACCAAACCGTTGCGGGGCGCTTCGTAACATCTTCGCCAGGTGACGGCGCCGTCCGAAGCTTCGCCGCCGACATGGACGGGCGGCGTCGTTCCCGACGTGCCGGCGTTCACTGCCATATAGACGCGGTTGGAGTACTCGACATACCGGCCCTGCCGGTAGACCGTGTTCGTGGCAAACGCTGTCGCGGTCGGTATCCCGCGCGCGGCGATCACCTTCACGGAGTTGGTGCCGATCGTCTGCGAGTAGGGCGGATCCGCCCATGCCAGGCTAAGGACCAGACACAGGAACAGCAACAGCCCGAGAAGTGATATTGGTCTTGATCTGGTCATTGACGTCGTCCTCCGTGGCCTCTTCTCCCTTGGCCCATTTCTCGTTGCCGACCGACAGGATGGCCCTGACGATCGCGCGGGTTTCCTCGTCCTTGTTCTCGACCTTGGCGCGCTCCTCTTTGGCGGCCGCGATCGCTTCGTCCTTCTGGCGCTCGGTCACCTTCGGCCAGTCGGCCTTGCCGCCGCCGCCGTACTGCATTTTGTTGACCTCGATCACGGCATGCAGTTCCGGGGTCAGCATGTACGGAGCGCTCTCTTCTTCCGTGGAAAACGCGCCGGCATAACTGCGATCCTCGACGCGCATGACCATGTAGTAACGTGGAGCGGCCGCCGCCTGTAGAACCGGCAGCGCGCACAGCAGGGCGAAAATCCCGAACGTTTTCATCTGGCCTCCCTCCATCCCCGGACAAGGATCCGGCAATCGTCAAGCTGATCGTCCTCTCCCAGGAACATGAACAGATTATTCGTCGGGCATGGCGCCCAGGCCAGCTCGTTTACCATGGACGCATACGGCACGCACAAAGCGACGATCGCATTCGTCGGCCCCAGGGAGGTGTACGTTGACACGTACGAAGTGTTCGACATTGACTCCCATCCGATCCAGTAGCGGTAGGAGGCCGACACGGCCCGGAACGTATCGCCCTCGATCGCGATCAAAGCCTCGTCGCAGCCGGCCGGCAACACGTCCGCGGAGCTGACGGTAGGCAGTGTCCAGTATCCGGTGCACGGCCAGTCATAGGTCGGGTGCAGCGCGACGTTGGTTCCCGTCTCCCAGGCCAGATATCCGGATTGCGACCGGCTGGCGTCGATGAGCGCGCCTTTCCACATCGGCAGGGCGCCGAGCCGGCGGTCGGTTCCCACGTACCAGGCCCCCTCGTCGACGTCGTAAGTCGCCGGCGTCACGGAATGGAAGACGTTGGTGAAGCTCATCGCCGGAGCGGTCGCCGCCGATACGCTCTGGTCCACGCAGATTTGGGCGATGTCCAGGCCGGCCACGTTCGCGCCCGCCGTGTTGATGTTCATGGAGGTCGCCAAATTCGTGGCGTAGTAGGCCCCCCGGCACATCACGAAGCCGGAACGGATGGAAACGTTCGTATCTCCGCCGCGGTCCACCCACAGGCCGTGAATCTGGCTGCGGAAGACCGTGTTACTGATGCCGGCAACGCTCGGGAAGGTCAGACCCCATACGCCGCCGCCCTTGTCCGTGACCGTTCCGGCCACGCCAACGGTCCCGTCGTCCTCGATCCTGGTTACGTCGTCCGTCCCGTCCGTGTCCAGGAGCGGCGCGATCCGAAGCAGGTCGGAAACCTGGTAGGTCCCGTTGGTCTCCAGCCACTCCAGGATTGTCTTCAGCGTGTCGTTGGTCCCGTGCGGGATCCGGACCAGGTTCGTGGAGGTGGGATCCACCTGCCAGTCGCCGACCTTCATCTGCGCGAGGACCGGTCCGGCCAGGACAAATCCCGTCAGGACAAGAAGCGTCAACAGCTTTTTCATGATGCCGCCTTGATGAGGACCACATAGACCACGGCGTCCGCCGGAATCGCCGGAGTGAACGTGATCGCGGTTCCGGAGATCGTGTAGTCGGTCCCCTGGCGCTGGACCACGCCGTTGACCAGCACGACTACCGCCGCGTCCGCGATGGGCGTATAGGGCAGAGTCGCGTCCGTGCCGTCATGCGACAGCAGGCCCTGGTAGAGCTGGCCCGCCTGGACCTGGTAGTAATAGACGTTGGTGGTAGTGGCGGGAGCAGTGGCGCAGCAGCAGGAGCTCGTACAGGAACAGACCTGGCTCATAGAGCGCCTCCTTTCGAGGCCTCCGGCCGAGGGCGCAACCGCGGGGGAGGAAGCGCCCCGGCCGTCAGCCATGAATCAGTCCGTGTACGGAACGGCTGTCTTCGAATACGTGCCGTTGGGTCCGAGCACATGGAAGTAATTCGTCCACGGACCGGCATCAGCCGTGACGAGGAAGTCCATGGTCCCGTCCGTGTGCGTCTGCCCGACGTACACGTAGTTGGTCGTGGCGCCCAGCGTCGGGTCGCCACATTCCAGGTACGCGCGCACGTCGCCGTGCGCCTGGTATGTCCAGGACTCGATGCCTTCGATGCTCGGCGTGGTCTGCTGGCTCGCCGTGGAGAACCAGAAGATGAACGCCTTGTCGTCGGCCAGCGTGTTCCCGAACAGGTCCTGGCAGGTGCAGGTGATCGTCGCCTGCGTGCTCGACACGGCCGCCGCAACCACGTCCACGTTGCCGAAGAGCGTGTTCAGGGCGTTGCTGATACTGTCGGACTGCACAATCACCGTATCGCGCAGCATGCCCGCGCCGACTTCGGCAGCGCCTACCGCCGCGTCGTCGACGGTCATGGTCCCGTCAGCCCCGATCGTGATGTCGCCGCGATCGCCGGCGGACAGATCCCCCTGGTCCACCGAATCGTCCTGGACATCCTGCACGTAAGCGACTCCATTCGACCACATGACGTCGCCATGATCGGCGTTCGCCATTTCCGCGGGCGCGACCACGTCTGCGTCCAGCGTTGCCACGCCGGAAACATACGTGAAGTCGCCGTGATCCGCGTCGGCCATCTCGGCCGGCGCAACCACGTCGGCATCCAGCGTCATGGCGCCGTCGGCGCCGATAACGATGTCGCCGCGGTCACCCGCCGACAAGTCGCCTTGATCGACGGAGTCGTCCTGCACGTCCACGACCGTTACGACGCCCGCCGGAGTCGTGGCGATGTCGCCGCTCAGCGTCACCTCCTGGGCCACGCCGCTGGCGTCGCCGATCAGGACCTTGTTGCTGGACAGCGCCATGTTGTCGTCCGTCGGGATGTTTCCGTTCGCATCGACAACCACCGTGCCGCGGAACTGAAACGTATTGGCCGTGACGTTGCTGCCCGCTCCCATCTGCACGGCGCCGGAAGCGTTCGTGCCCGTCCACGCCAGCTCACGCTGCCCGGCGATCGCCACGCTGTTGGAGTTGAGCGCGTAGGCGAATTGGCCCACGCTGGTCCCGTGAGGACGCGGGAACGCATTGGTGTCGTCCGGCCAGGTGCCGGCAACCGCCGCGCCGCCGAGAATCCCCAGGACCGCCAGTATCGTGATGAGTCTCTTCATCGCCTCTCCTTGTGTGTCGGTTCTTGAAAAGCCGGGGATCCCGGGACCGACCCGGGATCCCCAAAACCCAATTACGCGACCGTGCTCATCCCTCCGTCATACGCGGCCCATCCGCCGGCCGTACCGGCCGCGAAGGCCAGCACGTAGGTCGGCGCGTCGGCTTCCGCGTAGATGGTCGCCGTTGCCGTCAGGGCGCCCGCGAAGGTCACCGTGACCTCTTCGCCCACGCCCTTGTTCAGGTTGCTCGCCAGCGTGACCTCGTACAGGGTGGCGTCGGCGTCGGCGTCCGTGCTGATGTACTTGGCCGCGGCGGAAACCGCCTTGGCCCCGGCCGTGCCGGCGTCCACCGGCGCGGTGTAGTCCAGCGCAATGTCCTGCGGCCGGCGGTGCAGAATCACCACCGCGTCGCGGTACGCCGCCAGGGGCTCCGGGCTCATCCGCATCCGGGCGAAGAAGAACCCTTTTTCGCGAAGCAGGTTGTTCGCGCGGTCGCGAATGTTCAGCCAGAAGAACTCACCCCAGTTTTCGACCGGGTCGAAGTCCCTGCCCGACAGGTTGGACGGATTCGCGGGCGGGACCAGGCAGCGGTACACGTTTTCAAGCCAGATCACCGAGACCTCGAAGGGGGCCTTGATGTATTCCGGATCGACGTTTACCTGCTCCCCGATCGTGGCCGCCGAAGTGGCGAAGGGGTACACCCTCTCCAGCTCCGTCCCGTCCGCCGAGACGCGGAAACGCGGCGCGTGCGGATCGTGGATATGGGTATATCCCCGATACACGAACGCCGGCCCGACCCCGTCGATCAGGATGTCGGCCCTCGAGGAGTTGCGCACGTCCTCGCGGATCGTGGCGTCCTCGCGGATGATCTCTTCGGATGTCTCCGAGGAGGTCACCAGCCCGAAGATCGGCTTGCCGTTCACCATCTTCAGGGCGTACCGGCCCGCCTGCCGCGACAGCAGCGCGTAGATGCGATCCAGGACACGCTGGTTCAGCGTGCCGATCGTGTCGAATCCGCCGGCGGGTTTCGCCACCGTAGAACCGGTGATCCCATTGGCGTGCGCGGTCAGGGTGAACGTGCCAAGCCCGAGTCCGCCCCAGGCGTTGTCGTTCAGGGCGATGTATTTGTTGGCGAGATAAATGTAGCATTCCCGAAGGATCTGCTCCCACTCGCCCAGGGTCACGTTGCTGAGCATCTGGTACGTGAGCTCCATCTGGCGCTCATACTGCCACTTGAACAGGATGTCCGTCAGGCAGATGTCCAGAGTGCGCCGCGTGGCCTGGTAGAGACGATGTTCCCTGGTCAGGAACCCGTATCCGATAACCTCCGAATCGTACTTGCAGGCGTCGTGGCCCGGATCCTGGGTCGCCGGGTTGGGCGGCCGCGAAGCGATGACTTCGCTCCAGCTGGCGCCGGCGTCCTGAATGGCGGTCCCGCCAAAGAACGTATGCGCCTGCATGACATAGCCGCGTCCGTACTCGAACTGACCACGCGGAACACGGTTGCGGTACAGGTTCAGGTACTGCTTGGTGTCGTCCGCGATGACCGGATTCATCCACTGCTGCGCGTCGATGAAGGCATCGTTGAGTTGTTCAACGGAAGGTGCGAGAGACATGACATAACCTCCATAAGCGTGAGCTGCTGCCCGGTTCGGCCGGGCGGCCGTCAGGCGAGCGCCACCTGATCTACGCTCATGGTCATGTCACGCCGACCTCGCGAAAGGTGCTGCGATAACGCACGCAGCTGGCGATGACAGTGCCGGTCTACAGGCTTTCCTTGCAGGCCGTCAAGCGGAAAATTGAAATTATTTTCAGACCGGGAGACGCGAAGCCGACAGGCTGGCGGCTTCCGCGGCGGTCCGCGGCGCTCCGCCGGCAGGCGGTTGCCCGCGCATGGCGGGCGCTCGGGCGATCCCGGAAAGGCGCGGCACGGAACCGTTGCGCCGGACAAATTCCGTGCGCAGATCGTTCAGCTGCTTCGCCGCGGCCAGGTAAAGCCGGTGATAGTGCGGCGCCAGCGCGGCCATGACCAGCGCGTCGGCCTGCTTGTTCACGTCGGCGTCGACGCTGAACATGCCGGCGATCTCCGCAGTGATCGCGTCCACCCGCGCGTTCCAGGCGCGCGCGTTGTCCGATTCGCCGGCGACTTTCTGAAGGAGCGTATGTTTGCCGGCCGCGGCGCGTTTCATGGCCTCGACGCGCAGCGCGTCCATCTGCTCCTGCTCCTGTTGCGCGGCGACCTGTTCCTGTTCGGCGGTGCGGTTGCGCGCCGATTCGGCATGCCGCGAGAGGGCCATGCGACGTTGCGCCTGCAGGGCGTCCACCTGCGCGAACAGCGCCGGCAGGTACGCGGCGGCATCCGGAAGGGCTTCGGCGATGATCGCATGCCGGCCGCGCGCGTCCGAAAGCATGAGCCGCTGCGCCAGCGCCTCGTCGCCGCCGTACTGGGCGACCGCGCTCTTGATCTGTTCGGCAAGCGCGCCCAGGGGAACGTCGAAGCGCGTCTTGAATTCGTCCGTGGACGAGTAGTCCAGTTCGGCCAGGCGGCCGCGCAGCTGCTTGTTCTGCTCGACAAGCTGTTTCATTTCCTCGGTCGCGTCTTCGAGGCCCTGCCCGGTCGCGGCCTGTTCCGTGCGCGCGCGCAGATCGGCCAGCTCGCGCTCCTGGGCTTCGAGCTTGGCGCGCATGGCCTTGAAGTTCGGGCGATACTGTTCCGGGACGCGATCCAGGTCGACGTTGAGGTTCTCGTCTCCCGGTTTCGGCTCCGGACGATCCAGTTCAAGCTCGGCCAGCTGCTCGGGCGTGAGCGTTTCGCCGGCCTGAGGGGATTGCGCCGGGGCGGCGGCGCGCGCGGCGCGATCGCGCGCTTCGTCGTCGTCTTCGTGATGGACGTCCGCGCCGCGCGCGGAGGACCGCATCCGATCGGCGACGCTGGCCGCCGACCTGTTGAAGTCTTCCAGCGACATGTCCGCGATGCTCTGGTTCCCGTCCGTGCCCTGTTCAGGTGCCTTGCCCATTTGAGCCCTCCCTTCCGCGTTTGCGATTCTCTTCGCGCACCATGCGCTCCGCCCCGTAATCGGCGCGCGGCTCCTCGCTGGCTGGCGCCGTCATCCTGTCTAGATGGGTGAAAGCGTCGAACATGCGCCAGGATCCCACGTTTACGCCGTGCGGATAGGCGGCCGTCTCGTTGGTCACGCCGCCGCCAAGCATTACCGGCCTGAGAAACTCCTCGCGGATCAGCGGGATCAGCACGTCCTGGAAAAAGGGCCTCTGGATTTCCTCGCGGTACATCGCGACCAGCTCGGGGTTGCCCTGAAATTCGGCAAGCGTCATGACTGCTCCTTTGTCGCGGCCTGGCGTCGCATCAGCTCTTCGCGCAGGTCGGCCATGCGCCGCGCGATCTGCGCCTGGTTCCGGGCCTTCTCCTGCCGGATCGCGTCCATGTTGGCTTCCTTCTGCGCCTTCAGTTGCAGCTCGCCCTGCAATTCGCGCAGACGAAGCTCATACTCGCGGTTGTCGGCCTTGGCCAGGGCTTCCTGGACGGC
>Ga0180432_10002244_pt1 | contig 29159 bp, 21 predicted proteins | sample SS_ome_10_FD_132414 | JGI IMG/M metagenome (GOLD analysis project Ga0180432, IMG submission 132414) | Hypersaline lake sediment archaeal communities from the Salton Sea, California, USA - SS_1_MS_2 metaG | ecosystem: Environmental > Aquatic > Non-marine Saline and Alkaline > Hypersaline >... | reverse complement strand
AGCCGAACAGGGCGCTCTCCATGCGGTTCGCGCCGAAGCGCCACAGGGCGATGGCCACCGGCCCGAGCGCGAGCGCGATGGCCAGGGCCGAGAGGCTGATGCCCCAGTGCAGGCGGCTCAGCTCCGCGGTCGTGGTGCCCGCGATGTCGCTCGCGCGCAGCGCGGTCAAGTGTCCGCGCAACACCCAGGTGAGCGCGAGCACCAGGCCCGTGGCGGTCACGCACCCCATGAAGGCCTTTTCCGCGGAGCGGACAAGCAGCCGGTACGGGTCGCGCCGGTACAGTCCACAGAAGTACAGGCCCACCGGGACCGCTACTAACGGAATCCAGAAGAGATCCTGGTACGCGTCGAACGCCTCTTCCACCAAGAGCAGCCGCCCATGCGGAAGCCCGCCCAAGAGGTACCCGCCCAGAAGCGCCAGGTTGAAGAGCGCGGTGTCCACCACCACGGCCAGGACGCGCGCCTTGGTCTGGGGCCGGCGGGGGATCATGCTCGGCGTCCTCTGCATGCGGTCAAGGCCGCGGCGCGCACCCGGTCGTACGCGCGGTTGCCCAGCATCGTGCGCGCGAGGGACAGCGCGCCGTGGCGCACGCGCAAGGGAACAAGCGCCCGGCCGGGCCGGGCCAGCAGGCGCGCCAGGCGGTCCGCGTCCAGGCGTTCGGTCACGGCCAGCCGCGGGGCCACGGACTCGCCCCCTGTCCACAGCCCGGGCCGCGACCCGAAGACCTGCGTGTACCCGGCCTCGCGCGCGAGGTCGTTCAGGCGCGGGTGCCCACGTCCCCCGGGCAGGGCGAGCCAGGTGACGGGCCGGCCGGTCAGGTCCTCCAGGGCGCGGCGCGCCTCGCGCAGCTCTGCGGCCAGGGCGTGGGCCGTACAGTCGTTGAAGTAACGGTGGCGCATGCCGTGGGCGCCGATCTGCGCACCGCCGTCGGCGAGCTCGCGCGCCTCGGCGCGAGTGAGCATGTGGTCGCGTCCGAGCTGGTCCACGGTCAGGAAAAAGACCCCGGTCGCCTGCGCCCCGGCCAAGAGCGGTGCGGCCACCCGCAGGTGGCTGGCCCAACTGTCGTCAAAGGTCCACACCACGCGGCGGTCCGCGTCTCGGGCCGCGCGCAGGTGGCTGTCGAACAGCTCCGCGGGCAGGGCGTAGTCCCGGTCGTCGGGATTCAGGTCCTCGCGCGCGAACCGCCCGGCCTGGCAGAGGGCATGGTACATGAGCACGAGCGCGCCCGTCATGCCACCCCCTCCGGGTCCATGGTCGTGCCCCGCTGCATGCGCCGGTGCAGGGGGTCGAACCCGCCGCGCAGCTTGCAGGCGAGGTCCGCGACCGTGTCCTCGCCGCTCACCTCGGTGCGCCGCAGAACGAGCCGCGGGGTGTGCGCGTCGTTCGCCCCGGGCCAGACGGTGACCGCATGGTCGTACCCGGCCTCGCGCACCGCAGCCAGGACCTCGCGCGAGAGGCGGCCGAACGGATACGCGAAGCTCGCGGGCGCCTCGCCGAGGCGGTCGGCCAGGTCCGCGCGCGAGCCCACGACCTCTCGCTCCAGGGTGGCCTGGTCCGCGGCCACGAGGTCGATGTGCGTGCGGCCGTGACCGGCGAGCTCCCAGCCCTGGTCGCGCAGCTCCAGGGCCTCGTCCCAGGTCAACAGCCGACCCGCGTCGGGCTCGCCCCGGTACCGGTCGATCGTCCCGCCCGTGTCCACGAGCGCGGTGGGCAGGCACAGGGTCGCCACGGCGCCGAACTCGCGCAGCACGGGCGCGGCCTCGGTCAGGAGCTCGGCGTACCCGTCGTCAAAGGTCAGAGCCACGGCCCCGGGCTGGAGGTCGCCGCTCGCGAGCCGCTCGCAGGCCTGCGCCAGGGAGAACACGGGAATGTGGTGCCGGTGCAAGAGAAAGAGGTGCCGGGCGAGCTGTGCGGTGGACACGCTCAATCGATCGTGGACCGCGCCGTCGCGCACGCGGTGGTAGGTGAGTACGCGTAGGGTATTCGCCGGCAGCCCCCGCGTCAGGCTGGGCGCGCGCACGAGGTGCCTGCGCGTGGCCAGCCACCGCGCCGCGCGGCGGGGCAGGCGGGCGACCCGCTCGCGGGCGGGCACGCGGGCGCGCGCGGCCAGGTCCCGGTACAGGCCCTGGACGCGGTGCGTCATGGTGCGCGCGTCGAATCGGCGGGCGACCTCGGTGCGGGCGCGTTCGGCAAGCACCGGGCCCACACCCGTGCAGTCCAGGTACGCGCGGATGCCCTCGGCCAGGGCCTGGGCGTCGCCTGCGGGCACGAGCACAAGCCTGCGGCCCTCGGCGGCCACCTCCACCGTGCCGCCCACGGCCGTGGCCACCACGGGCACGCCCACGGCCATGGCCTCCAGGAGCGCGAGGCTCACCCCTTCGGTGCGCGAGGAGGACACGTAGACCGTGGCCTCGGCAAGGAGCCGGTCCACGTCCCCGCGCGCGCCCAGGAGCACGATGGCCTCCTCGTGGCCCAGGGACCGGACGAGGTCCGCGAGCTCGTCGCGCAGCGGACCGTCCCCGGCGATCTGGAATCGCGCCTGCACCCCCGCCTGGAGCAGGACGTTGGCCGCGCGGACAAAGGTCGCATGGTCCTTGCGCGGCTCGAGCGCGCCTACGGCCAGCACCCGGGGCGGCGTGGGGAGCGGCCCTTGCTCGCGGCGTTGGCGCGCCCAGGCTAGCCGGTCGAGCTCGATCCCGTTGCGGATGAGCACCACCTGGTCCGGGCCCAGGCCGCAGGCGCGCTCGGACCGGCGGGCGATCTGCGCGCTCACGCACACGGCCGCGTCCGTGAATGGCGCGAGCATCGCGTCCACGGCGCGGCGCGTCCAGCGCTCCAGCCCGAAGGTGCTGTGCCTGTGGATGACGCGCACGGGCGTGCGGGCCAGAACCGCGGCCAGCCGGCCGTAGGCGTTCGCGTCCCAGATGTGCGCGTGCAGGAGGTCGATCTCTTGCTCGCGCAAGAGGCGCGCCAGGCGCAGGAGCGCGCGCAGGTCCGGCCCGCGGCCCTTGCCGAGCACGGTCACGGGCACATTGCTTTGTTCGAGCTCCGCGGCCAGGGGCCCGGACTCGCAGAGGCAGCACACGCGCACCCGGTGGTCCGCGGCCTGGTCCTTGGCCAGGGTGACGACCTGGCGCTCGGCCCCGCCCGGGGCCAGGCCCCACACGAGATGGAGAACCCGGAGTCCGTGCTCGGGGGCGCTCACACCGGGCCCTCCGGTCCGTGGGTGCGAAAGAGGCCCGCGACTTGCCGCGCGTTGCGCGTCAGGTCGAAGAGGGGCTCCACGCGCGCACGCGCCGCTCGGCCCATGCGCACGCAAAGCTCAGGCTCCGCGGCCAGGCGCGCCAATGCCCGGGCAAAGGCCTCGGGCTCGGCCGCGGGCACCAGCATCCCCGCCTCGTCGTTCGGGATGACCTCACGGAGCGCGGGCAGGGCGGTCACGACCACGGGCCGCGCGCAGGCCATGGCCTCCACCACCACGTTGGGGATGCCCCAGTGGATCTCGGGCACGGCCGCGAGCGCAAAGGCGTGCGCGCCCCGGTACTGATCGGGCATGCGATCCTGGCTCACGTACCCGCAGAGGGTGACCGACGCCGTCAGGTCGAGCTCGCGCGCAAGATCCTTGATCTGTCCTTCAAGCGGGCCGCCGCCCACGATCCTGAGCCGGGCCGCCACGCCGCGGTCCAGGAGCAGGCGCAGAGCGCGAAGCAGGCGGTCGTGCCCCTTGCAGGCGAAGAGCGACCCCACGGTCACGATCCGAAAGGGCGGCCCCGGAGGCGGCGCGGAGGGGGTGTACGCCTCACGCAAGTCCAAACCGTGGTAACTTACCTGCACGCGCCGTGGGTCCAGGCCGGGCGCGAGCCCGAGCAGATAGTCCTTGTTCGCCGCGGTGCAGGTGAGCGCGAACCGGGCGCGGCGCAGCTTGTAGGCGAGGCCGGTCGTGTCCACGTAGATGTCGTGCGCGTGCCCGGTGAAGCTCCAGGGCAGGCCCGTGAGCCGATGCATGACCAGGGCCATGGCCGCCGGGTGCGTGGCCCAGGTCCCATGCAGGTGCGTGCATGCCCGCCGGGCGGCCTCGCCCGCGTACGCGCAGGCCTGGGGAAAGGCCGCGAGTCCGCGCACGAGCAGCCCGCCGCTTGGCGTGCTGTGGCGCATGAGCTCGGCCAGGGCGCGGGTGCAGCGCACGGGGTGACGAAGGGCCGCGCGCGCGAATCCGGCCCATACGCGCAGGCTGCCCACAAGCGGCCAGTGCACCACGCGCTCGGCCAGGGTCCGGGCCTCGGGATGGACCACCGCGTCGCGGCACGGCTTGACGGAGAAGATCGTCACCTCGGTCCCGGCGCGGCGCACGGCAAGCATCTCGCGCGCGAGGAAGGTCTCGTCGTACCGGGGGAATTGGCTCGCCACATACCCCACGTGCGCGCGCGGCGCGGGCTCGTCCAGGCCCGCGGCCTCGGCCAGGGCGGCCAGGGTGCCCTCGGCCATGCGCTCTACGGAGAAAGATTGCGCCGCGCGGCGGCGTCCGGCCGCGCCCATGCGGCGGGCGAGCTCGGGGTTCGCGACCAGGGTCTCGATCGCGTCGGCCAGGGCGTCCGGGTCCTCGGGCGCGACGAGCCGACCGGTCTCGCCCTCGCGCACGGCCTCGGGCAGGCCCCCGACCGAGGCGGCCACCACGGGCAGGCCCCGGGCCATGGCCTCGAGCACCGCGTTGCTGAACCCCTCCGCGCGCGAGGGTGCGGCATACAACCCGATGCGCGCATAGAACGCGTCCACGTCGTCGACCCGGCCGAGGAACGTGGTCTCGCCGGCCAGGCCCTCGGCCCGGGCGAGGCGCTCGATTGCCGCTCGTTCGGGCCCTTCGCCCCCGAACACCAGGCGCACGGGTCGGCCGCGCTCGCGCACCCGGGCCGCGGCGCGCACCAGGAGGTCGTGCCCCTTCTCCGGCACGAACCGGGCGAGTATGCCGACCATATCGGGCTCCGCGCCGCGCGAAGGCGCCTCAGGGAAAGGCACGCCGTTGTAGATGCGCCGGATGGGCGGGCCGTCCTCGCCCGCGAGCTCGCGGGCGGCGGCCTCCACGGCCGCGCTGTTCGCCGTCAAGAGGTCCGCACGGCGCGAGGCCCAACACAGCAGGCGCCGCCTGCGTCCGTCCAGCCAGTGGCCCGTGTCGCGCCAGGCGAGCACGAACCGAACCTGCGGCGTGATCGCGCGAACCAGGGCCCCGGCCAGCCCGGAGCTGTACAGGTACGCGACGAGTACGGTTCTCGTGCCCGTCGCGTCCGCGGCCCCGGCCATGCAGGTGCGCCGCAGCGCGCGCAGGGCGCGCAAGCCGTGCACAGACAGGAGGCTCCTCACGTGCAGACTGCGCACCGGAACGCCCTGCGAGGTGAACTCCCGGCCGAGCCCCTGGTCGTCGGCCAGGCACACGAGGTCCACGCGCGCGCCCGCGCGCGCGAGCGCGGGCAGCAACACGCGCAGGTGCGCCGGGGTGCCCCCTCGTCCGAGGCGGTCCACGAGACAAACCACGTGCAGCCGGGAGGTATCCGTGGGCATGGCGTGTCCGCAGGTTGGCGTGCCGGCGCGGCCGCACCCCAATCCGGTCGCGTCGAGCGCTTCGTACACTGCATTGTATGGATCGATTCGAGTGAATCAAGCGCAGGGGCCGGGCGGCTGCGGACGGCGCGGGATGCGCGCAGGTTGTGGGCTTTGATTTTCCTTGACAGGTCCGGTCGCGTGCCTAGACTGGGCGGCGCACCCGCGATCCTGCGGCAAGACCGACAGGCACAAGGGGGACGGACCTGCACGAGTGCTCGGCCGAGTGTGCACGTCGCCGGGCATATGGGAGAACGGTTAGGGGAGCTTGGCCATGACCAAGAACGATATCGTACTCGACATTGCGAACAAGACGGACATGCGTCAGACCGAGGTCAAGCAGATCGTGCAGATGACTCTCGACGGCGTGATCAATACGCTGGCCACCAACGGGCGGCTGGAACTGCGCAATTTCGGCGTGTTCGAAGTCCGCGACCGCAGGCCGCGCAAGGCTCGCAACCCCCGCACCGGCGAGGAGGTGATGGTGCCCGCGTGCAAGACCGTGACCTTCAAGCCGGGCAAGCGGATGGAGGAGTGCATCGCGGACGGCAAGACCGTGGGCGAAGAGCCCCAACCGTCCATCCCGGCGCCCCAGCAACCCGCCGCTCCGCCCGTCGGACCGTAGCCGCCCTTCGGGGGCCCGGTTCCGCCCGCCCTTGTGCGCCGAGGAGGCCCCGTGCCCCAGCCTCATGAACGCGAACGCGACTCCACCGCAACCCTGGCCAAGGTGCTGGGCGTGGCGGTGGTGCTTGCCGCGCTCGGATACTTCACCTGGGCGCGGTTCCAGGCGGGCGTGCGCCCGAAGAACCGCGCGGAGGAGCTTCTCAACCAGGGCGTGACCGCCTGTGAGCAGGGCGAGTACGACGAGGGCCTGGATCTTCTGGAGCAGGCCGCGGAGGTGGCCCGCCGTGGCCGCCAGGGCGTGGAGGACAAGGCGCGGCTGAGCCTGTTGACCGGCCTGGAGGCGGACGCCTGGATGCTCATCGGCGGATTCCGGCTCCAGCGAGTCCAGGACGAGCACCGCCAGGAGCGCGCCGAGGCGGTTCGCAAAGGCGAGGCGTATCGCATCCCCGCCGAGGGGCTCGCTCCGGCCCAAGAGGCGCTGGAGAACGCGATCGAGCTGAAGCCCTCCGCGCGCGCCTACTACCACCTGGGATTCATCTACCGAGAGAAGGGACAGGCCCTCCAGGCCATCGAGACGCTGGAAGAGGCCATCCGCCGAGAGGAGGGGTATCCGCAGGATCGCGTGAGCAACGAACTGCGCGCGCGCATGCACAACGACCTGGGCGAGGCCTATGCGCACGCGCGCCAGCCCGCCCAGGCGCGCAAACACTTCGAGAACGCGGTCATGCTCGACCGGGACCTTGCCAGCGCCCAGTACAATCTGGGCCTCGCGTATCATGCCATGAGCGAGCGCCCGGACGGCGACCGGTTCCGCAACCGTGCCGCACGCCACCTGCGCAGGTACCTGGAACTCACCGAGGACCGCAAGGGCCGTGCGCCCGAGCGCGAGGTCGCCCGCGACCTGCTCAAAGACCTTCCGGCCCCGGCGGAACCGTAGCGGCCTGCCGCCGGCCGTCAGTCGCCTGCCAAGACTTGCTGATACAGCTCCAGGTGCGCTCGGGCCCAGGCCCGGGCCGTGTACCGTGCGCACACGAGCTCGCGCGCGCGCCGGCCCTCGCGCTCGCGCAGGCGCGCGTCCCCGAGATACGCGCAGATCGCGCCGGCCAGGGCCTCCACGTCGCCGACCGGGGCCAGGCTGCCGGTGTGTCCGGGCGCCACGAGCGCGCGCGCGCCCGCCGTGCCCGTGGCCACCACGGGCAGACCGCAGGCCATGGCCTCCAGGATCGCGTAGGGCATGCCCTCCCAGCGGCTCGTGAGCGCGAACACGTCCAGGCCGTGATACAGGGCCTGCACGTCCTCGCGCGGGCCCAGGAACCGCACCTGGTCGCCGAAGCGCATGGCGCGCGCCTGGGCGCGCAGCTCGCCCTCCAGCGGACCCGAGCCCGCGATCAGGAACCGGGCGTAGGGGAAGGCGCGACGCGTGGCCGCTGCCGCGCGCAGGAATACGTCCACGCCCTTTTGCGCGTCGAGCCGAGACAGCGTGCCCACCACCCGGGTCTGAGGGTTGAACCCGTATTCCTGGCGGATGCGCGCCCGCTGTGCGGGGCTGGGCGGGGCGAAGCGGTCGGTCTCCACGCCGTTGGGGATGCACGCGATCCGCGCCTCGGGCACGCCAAGCGCGCGCGCGGCGTGCACCTGTTCCTCGTGCAGCGCCACAAGCGCGCTCGTCCACCGGGCGGCCACGCGCTCGAGCACCGCGTACAGGCCCTTGCGCGCGCCGCGCGCCCAGTGCGTGGCGTACACGTGCGGCGTGTGCACCGCCGGGAGGCCGCAGGCGTGCGCGGCCCGCCGGCCCAGGAACCCGGCCTTGCTCGCGTGCGTGTGCACAAGGTCCGGACGGACCGCGCGCACCACGCGCACGAGCGCACGATACGCGGCTGCGTCGCGCCCGGGGCGGATGGACCGGCCCATGGGCACCACGTGCACGCGCTCGGGGCCCAGAAGCGCGCGCAGGGCGCCGGGGAATTCGGGATTGCGCGTGGGGCTCACCGCGGCGTGCAGGTCCACGCCCAGGCCGGGCAGGGTGCGCGCGGCGATCTCCAGGTGGCGGGCCGTGCCCCCGCGGGTGGCCTCCAGGCAGTGGAGCACGCGCACGGGTCGCATGTCTGGGTCCTCGAACCGGCTACCGGCCCGCGCGGCGCGCGGCCAGGCGCGCGCGGATCCAGCGCACCGCCTCGCGCCACTCGGCCGGGCAAAGCACACGCAGCGCGGCGAGGTACACCGCCCCGCCCGCGACCGACCCCGACGCGAGGCAGGGCACCACGGCCGCCGCGACCTCGGCGACGGTCTGGCCGGCATACACGTCGGTCACGGCCTCGCACCCCTTGCGGGCCAGGTACGCGGCGCCCCCGGTCGCGAGCCCGGCCGCGGCCATGCGCAGGGCGAAGGAGCCCGCGTGCGCGCCGTCGAGGTCCGGCAGGAACCGGCGCAGGAGCACGCCCAGGCTCACGGTCTTCAGCGTCCGGCTGAGCGCATACGCGAGCGCCACCGCGGCTACGGCCGCCGCGCCCGTGAGCCCGTACGCGACCACGCCCAGCCAGCTGAGGACCATGCTCAGCGTACTGAACACGAGCCCCAGCACGATGGGCGTGACCATGCGCCGATGGCTGAAAAAGGTCTGCATGAACACGTACTCGAGCGTGAAGAAGGGCAGGACCAGGGTGTAGCACGCATTGGCCGTGGCCGCCAGGCGCGCGGCCTCCAGGTCGAACTGCCCGCCCTGGAAGATGAGCCGCGCCAAGGGGAGCGAGAGCGCGACCACGAGCGCGGTCACCGGGACGACCAGCACCCACAGAATCTGCCCGCTGCGGGTCACCAGGCGCGCCATCTCGCCGCGCTCCTCGCGGTCCACGAGCTCGCAGAAGAACGGGTACATGGCGATGCTCACCGAGTAGGGCACCAGGTACCCGATCGCGTTGAAGATCTTGCGGCCGAACTCGTTGTAGGCCACCAGGCCCGCCTCGTGCGTGTGCGAGAGGACCCAGATGTTGTTGAACACGTCGCGCACCTTGCCGAAGAGAATCCCCAAAAGAAGCGGCGCCACCAGGAACGCGAACCGCCGCCAGGCCCGGGTGCGCAGATTCAGGTTGGGCCGCAACTGCCAGAGCTCGCGGCGCAGACCCAACAAGTGCGTGGCCACCTTGGCGAATCCGCCCACGAGCACGCCCGCGATCAGGCAGTCGGTCAGCGACCCGCCCGTGGCCACGCTCGCGAGCACGCCCGCGATGATGGCGAACTTGACCACGGAGTCGCCGAACGCAGCCAGGAAGAAGCGCTTGTACCCGTTGAGCACGAGGTAGGTGGTCGACCCGACCGACAGGCCGAAGAGCGCGGGGATCATGCCGCGGACCATGCGCGGCGCGCGCTGCATGTACGCGGCCAGGGCCTCGGGGTCGTCCCAGTCCGAGAAGAGCCGCACCACGGTCTCGGGGAACGCGGCCACGAGGCTCACCACCACGGCGATGACCAGGACCTGCACGGTGATGACGCTGCTGGCGAACCGCCAGGCGTCGCGCTCGCTCTTCTTGTCAAAGGCCTCCATGAACACGGGCAGGAACGCGGGCCCGAGCCCTTCCTCGCCGATCAGGTAAAAGGTCCACAGCACCCCGACGAACGAGAAGATGAAGAGGTCCAGGGTCACGGGATCGCAGTAGTGGCCCAGGGCCTTGAACTGGACGAGGCCTGCGAACTTGAAGATGACGTGCGCGAGCATCACCACAAGCGACGCGCGCAGGATGCGCTGTCCCACGTTCATGGGGTGTCGTCCGTGGGCGGCTCGCCGAGCACGGGCATGGGCCGGTCCGCCCGGCGCGGATACACGGGTTGCAGGGCGTGCAGGTCGTCACCTGCGGGCCGGTCGCGCAGGGCCCGCCATCCGAGCTCGGCCACGGCCTGGGCCGAGGGCCCAGCCGGGTCGGGCAAGCCCTCGATGTGCGTATGCGTGCGCAGCTCGTCCGGGTCCAGGGTCTCGCCCGGATTGCCCACGAGTTTGGCGCCCGGCTCGAGCGCGGCAAGTTGTTCGGAGAGGACTTCGGGGCTGAGGGCCTGCACCGGGCCGCGGCGCTCGATACGCTGCGCAGAGCAGTCGTACACCGCGGCGTAGACCTCGGCCCGGCGCGCGCGCAGCACCGCGGCCACGACCCGGGCCCGGTCGCGCGCCTCCCAGGCCAGGGCGTCGAGGCTTGTCACCCCCACGATCGGCAAGCTCCGCGCCCAGGCCAGGGTCTTGGCCGTCATCACGCCCACGCGCAGCCCGGTAAACGACCCCGGACCCGTGTCCGCGGCGATTCCGGCGAGGTCCTGGAGTCCCACACCGGCATGGTCCAGACAGTCGGTGACCGCGGGCAGGAGGCCCCGTCCGCCGCGCAACTGCGCAGCCAGGGCGCGCACCGCCCGCACCGCGCCCCGGCCGTCGATCAGGGCCACGCCACCGGGCTCGGCCGCGGTCGTGAGCGCCAGGACGTACCCGGCCTGCGTGCTCATGCGGCCTCCTCCGGGGGCAGGGCGGGCGGCTTCAAGGAGAGAGGACCACCCAGCCCGCCCGCAGGCGGCTGGGACGGGCTACTCTTCGGCGTTGTCCGTGGCGTCTGCGTCGAGAAAGCCCCAGATCGTGTCGCCCCCTCCGCCGGGGCCCTCGCGCTCGATCTGCTCGCGGCAGGCCGCGCACAGGGTAGCGAAGGGCTTGGCCTTGAGTCGCGAGGCGCTGATGGCCCCGCCGCAGCCCTCGCAGACCCCGTAGGTCTTGTTGTCGATCTTGTCCAGGGCCGCCTGGATCTCCTGGAGGTCCTTGTGGCCGGTGGCCGCCACCTCGTAGCTCACGGACCCGTCGTACACGTCGCTGGCCCGGTCGGCCGCGTCGGTGCGCACCACGCTCGTGCGCGACAGCGAGTCGCCGACCTCGTGGCGGATCTCGGAAAGGATGTTGTCGCGCTTCTCCTGCAGCTGTCCGCGCAGTTCGCGCAGCTCCTTGGCCGTGAGCTTGGGCGGCGGGGCCTCGGCGCGCGCGCCGGAAGCGGCCTGGCCCTGGGGCTTCTCAATGCGCACGCCGGGCGGGACCTCGCGCCTGCGCGCCTTGGGTGCGCCGGTGATGGCGAACTTGCTCTTCTTGCGCGGCGCGGTGGTGCGCTTCTTTGCCGGAGCCTTGGCCGTGCGCTTGGGCGTCTTCTTGGCGCGCTTCTTGGCGGCTCGCTTCGTGGGCTTCTTGGCGGTCCTCTTCGCCGTCTTCTTCGCGGCCCTCTTGGCGGGCTTCTTGGCCGCCTTCTTCTTCGCCTTTGCGGTTCCCTTGCGCACGGTCTTCTTGCGGGCCGGCTTGCGCTTGGCGGCCTTCTTCTTCGGAGACGCCTTCTTCGCCGCGCGCCGCTTGCCGGACGCGGGCTTGCGCGCCGGGCGCTTCTTCGCGCTGGACTTCTTTGCGGAGGTCCTCTTGTCGCGGGCCTTCGCTGCCATGTAGCCGGTCTCCTTCCGTGACGTTGTGCCCGTCACTCGAGCAGGGACGGGTCGGTGTAATCCTTCTCCAGCATGTCCACGAACTCGCCCGGCACGACCACCACGACCTTGCTGCCGGGAACGCGGGCGTATCGGGCCTCCTCGCCGTGGTGTTTGGCAGGCCCGCCGATCGCCAGCGTGAACGTTGAGGTCTGTTGCCGCTGCGCCTGTTCGGGCGAAGCGTATTCCAATACCACACGCAGCCGGGGAGGGTCAAGGCCAAATCGGGCCAGATCCCCGGCGGCGGGCGCGGCCACGGCCACGGCCTTCAGGCCCCCGAACCCCTGTTGGCTCAGCGGCCCGGTGTAGAAGGCCCAGTTGTCCACGGGCAGGGTCTTGGGCAGGACCATCTGCCACGAGTCGCCGCGCGCGCGCCGGTACCGGGTCTCCGTGCCGTTCCGAAAGACGCTCAGGCGCACCGGGTGCTTGGGGTGGACCGCGCACAGCCGCCGCTCATGGAACTGGGGCCAGGGCTGCGAGAGGACCGCGACGTCCCGCGCGGAGAGGGTGAACACGGCCGACCGCGCGCCCGTCGCGGCAAAGCGGGTGCCCCGGTCCGTGCGCGCGCCCACGCGCAGGACCGCCGCCTCGGTGCCCGTCTCGTCGAACACGCGCGCGACCAGGAACGGGTCGTCCAGCTCGTGCGCGGATGCCTGCGCCTCGGGGGCGAAGTCCTGCGCCTCCAGGTCGCGCAGGGTGCGAACGAGCGCGGTGAGGACCTGCCGGTCCACAGGGAATCGCTCGGGCGCGGTGGCCTGCCAGTGCATGGCGCCGTGGACCAGGCGCACCCGCTGGCCGGGATGTTCGAGGCGGATTTCGCTGATGCGCTCCACCAGGTACCCGAGCCGATCCTCGGGCTTGGTGCGCGCGCGCAGCGCCTCGGGCAGGTCCAGGGACGCGAGCAAGTCGAGCCGGTGGCGGCGGTACTGGTCCACCGGACGGCGGGCCAGGACCGATCGCAATCGGTCGGGCACTGCGAAGAGGACGTCTCGGTCGACCACCCAGGCGCGACCGTGCTCCTGGCCGGGCTCGGGCGGGGCGAGCCGCACCTGTGCCGCGGCCTCGGGGAGCTCCGCGCGCACGAGCACCGTGCCCTCGGTCTCCTCGGGGAGGCGCGCCTGTGGGCCCTGGGCGATGACGCCGGTCGCGCGCAGGGTGGCGCAGCGGCGCAGGAGCTTGTCCACCCGGGGCGCGTCCGCGGGCCAGGCCACCGGCGCGCGGAGCGTCCAGCCCTTGGCCCCGCGGCGCAGGAGCACGGTGCCGCCGGGCACGCCCTCCAGGGTGAGGGCCTGGGCCTGTTCCAGGCCGCGAGGGAAGAGTTGCAGGCTCCGGTACGCCGCGGCCGGGCGCAACGCCGCGCGGGCGAGCTCCGGGTCCAGGGCGTAGACGCGGTCCGGCGCCTCCGATACGCGGGCGAATACAGTATCCTCGTCCTCGGCCTGCGCGAAGTCTACGGAGACCTCCTGTTCGGACGTGCGCAAGATCAGGGTCGCCTCGGGCGCGTCGAAGGCGGGTGTGTCGACCGCAGGCACGGGCTCGCCGCGGCCGTACTCGACCAGGGCGGCGAGCTCCTCGATCACCCCCTGGCTGGCCAGGTCCCGGAAGGGCGCGTCCACCCACCAGGTTCCGTCCTTGTCCCGGCGGCAAGACACCTCCCCGGCGCCCGGTACCCTGCGGATGAAGGAGACGACCTCGCGCATGCGCACGGGCACGAGCCGTTCCTGCCGGGCGGCCTGTGCGCGCGCGTGGGTGCGGTACACGGCCACCCCGGCGCTCACCGCGGTGAGCGCAAGGCCTGCGGCCAGGAGTGTGAGTGCGGTTCGCCAGCGCATGAACTCTCCCCGGGCTACTGTCGCCGCCGCCACCACACGAGCGCGCCGACGAGCAGATAGATCTGCGGCACGCCCACCACCGCCGTCCAGAAGACCGTCCGCCGCCGCAGGGCGGTGTACTCCAGCCGCCGGCTGCGGTCCGCACGCGAGGGAATGGACAAGGTGTCCTTCCGATCAAGCAGCCACTGCACCGCGGAGACGAGAAACACGCGGTTGTGCGCCTTGTCGATGTCCGGGTTGCCCGCCAGGTCCGCATCGCCCACGACCACGATCCGGGCGCCCTTTGGCCCCTGGAGCGCGGCCGCGCAGGGGAACGAGCCCCGCCGGGTGCGCGGCTTCTCGTCGCCGGACCGTTGCAGGGTCACGGAGATCGCGCTCGGCCCCGTGGCCAACAGATACGAGAGGTTCCAGTCCTCGGACACGCCCGGGGCGCTGCGCACGCCCACGGACTGGGCCGCGCGCAGGTAGCAGACGAGCCCCCCTTCGAGCCGGGTGATCGGGTGCTCGGTGCTGCCCTCCGCGAGCACGATGCCCTGGCGTCCGCCGACCGCGTTGCGCGGATCGTAGACAAGGTCCTGCTGCAGAAGCGCGCCGTAGCGGGCCAAAACCTTGTCCAGCCCGTACGAGAGCCCGGGCGCGGGCGGCGGGTCCACGAGGAACAAGGCCCGTCCGCCGTTGTCCAGGTACGCGCGCAGGGCCGTGCGCTCGGGCGTGCCGAAGGGTCGGGACGGACCGGCCAGGACCAGCATGTCGCAGTCGGCGGGAATCTCGGTCTCCGGCACCAGGCCCAGGCGGTGAACCTCGCACCCGTTGCGGCGCAGCTCCCGCGCGAACGCGCCCATGCTCCGGTCGGCGTGCACGTGGCTGAAGGCGTTGTACTCGCCGTGTTCCTCGGTCACGTACACGTGCGGGGTGCGGGTGGTGCGCAGTTGCTGGATCGCGTTGGTGAACGCGAGCTCGCCGCGGAACACCCGGTTGCTGCGCCCGCGCAGGTCGCGCTGCTCGTGGGCCACGTACACCCAGGGGACCACGGTGCGGCGTCCGCGGTGCTCCACGAGCGCGAACTCCGCGAGCCGCTCGAGGTCCAGGCCCTTTTCTCTGGCCACGCGCGCCGCGCGCTCAAGCGAAGCGTCCGGGTCCAGGTAGGTGACGAGCACCTGGGACGAGCGGGCGGTGTACTCCTCCAGCAGGCCGCGGGTGCGCTTGAGCAGCGGATATCCGTCGTACCGGTCCTGGCTGCTGTAGAACACGGTGATGTGCACGGGCTCATCGAGCGCGTCGAGTACGCGCTCGGTCTGCGGGCTGAGCGCGTGCAGGCGCGCTTCGCTTACGTCCTGGCGCCAGGCGAACCATCCGGCGAGTACGTTCGCGTTCACAAGCACGAGGAGCGCGCCCGTCGCCCCCACCAGGGTGGCGGGCAGGCGGGTCTGCGCCGCGAGCCGGCGCACGCGCGCGGCCATCGCGCGCCGCAAGAGAAGAAGCGTTGTCAGGCCCCCGGCCATGGCCACCGCGGCGGGTGCGACGATCCAGACGAGAACCGGCCACGCCGCCGCGCGCCACACCTGCGGCACCTGCGCCAGGGAGAGCCCCGTCACATGCAGGACCGCGACCAGGAAGAGGAGCGCCTCGCCGCCCACCACGGCGGCCACGAGCGCCGCGAACGGGCGCCGCGGGCCCGGTCCGCGCAGCCCGGCCCCGAGCGCCGCGCCCGCGCGCAGCACCGCCCCGGCCAGGAACAGGAAGAACCCGGTTACGCTCAGGAAGTACAGGGCGTCCGCGCTGTCCACCACGCCCTTGGTGAACGAGGTGTCCAGGTGCCCCTTGAAGCTGAGCCCCTGCCAGATCCGGCCCAGGACGGTCGCCTCGTCGCCGAGGTGCCACACGAGCCACAAAACGAGCGAGACCGCGGTCGCGCTCATGGCCGCGGCCACCTGGCTGCGGGTGCAGCTCGAGGCGAAGAGCCCGATCGAGGTGTAGGCCGCGCCCAGCAGCGCGAGCCCGGCCAGGCTGGCGAGCGTCTCGCCGCCGTCCAGGTCGCCCATCCACATCAGAAGCGCCGCATACACCGCGCACGGCGCGAGCATCCCCAGGAAGAACAAGAACCCCGCGCCGAACTTGGCGAGCACCACCTCCCGGATGCGCACGGGCGCGGTGAGCAGGAGCTCGATCGTGCCGCTGCGCCGCTCCTCGGCCACCAGCCGCATGGTCAACAGGGGCACGAAGAAGATGCCCAGGAACTTGATGTAGATGGCCACCGGCTCGAAGCTCGCCACCGGGTTCTCCAGCGGCGCGAGATAGAAGACGAGCGAGGTGATGAACACAAACAGGGTGGCCACGATGTAGGTGACCGGCGCCACGGCGATGGACAGGCACTCCCGGCGCATCTGGGCGCTCACGAAGAGGCCCACGATCGGCGCGAGCACAAGCGCTCGCACCACGAGGAACACCACCCAGGCCGCGGACAGGAACGGGAACGCCCGCAGAGTCAGAATCCGCACCATCAGGTCGCCGAGGCCCGCAGGTTCGATCACGACACGCCCTCGCGCTGCGAAGCGGCGGTCAGGTCCGCGAAGATGTCCTCCAGGCGCACGGGCTCGAGCCGCAGCTCGCACAGGGTCCAGCCCTGCTGGGCGCACAGGCCGGGCACGGCTTGGCGGGCCTGTTCGGTCCGGTCGACGGACAGCCGCCACCGCCGCGCCTCGTCCGTGCCCGCGACCTCGTCGGCCGCGCGCACGCCCGAGAGGCCCGTGAGCGCCTCGGCCACCCGGGCCCCCTGCGGCGCGCCCACGGCCACGAGCAGGGCCCGCGGGCCGGGCCGGCGCGCGCACAGGGCCTGGGGACTGTCCACGGCCACGAGACGGCCCTCGTGGATGATCACCACCTCCTGGCACATGAGCTCCGCGTCATGCAGGATGTGCGTGGACAGGAGCACGGTATGGTCGCGCCCGAGCTCGGTTACGAGCGCCCGGGTCTCGCGGGCCTGGTGCGGGTCGAGCCCGGCGGTGGGCTCGTCGAGCACGAGCAGGGGCGCGTCCACGAGCAGGCACTCGGCGAGCCCGGTGCGCTGCCGGTAGCCGCGCGAGAGCTGGCCGATGATCCGGTCCGCCACCTCGCGCAGCCCGGCGCGGTCGATTGCGCGGGCCACGGCGTCGCGCGCCGCGGAGCGGGCGAGCCCCTTGAGCCGGGCCCGGTAGGCCAGGAACTCGGTGACCCGAAGCTCCGGATGCAGAGGCGTGGTCTCGGGCAGGTATCCCACCCGGCGCTTCACGGCCAGGGGGTCGGCCTCCACGTCGTACCCGCACACGCGCGCGCGGCCCGCGGTCGGGGTCAGGAACCCGGTGAGGATGCGCATGAGCGTGGTCTTGCCCGCGCCGTTGACGCCCAGCAACCCCACCACGCCCCCTGCGGACACGTGGAGGTTCAGGTCCACGAGCGCGGGCCGGGGCCCGTAGGACTTGGAGAGATGTTCGACGTCGATCATACCTTTACTTCTCTGCCTGGGCGTCGCCTGGGTTTTGTGGCCGATCCATGGTACGCAACCGGCCGGTCCGTTTCAACGGAGAGCGGAAACGGATTCTGCGTCTTCGGCCCTAGTCCAGGGTCACGGCCACAGGCGCGTGGTCGGAGCCGGTCACGTCTCCGAGGATGTCCGCGCGCGCGAGACCGGCGCGCAGTTGGGGCGACACGCACACGTAGTCGATGCGCCATCCGTGGTTGGCCGACCGGGCCTTGCCCCAGTAGCTCCACCAGGTGTAGTGGCCGCCCTGCGTCGTAAACTGGCGAAACGTGTCCAGGAATCCCTCGGCGAGCAGAGCGTCGAACCCGGCGCGCTCTTCGTCCGTGAACCCGGCGTTGCCGCGGTTGCCGTCCGGGTCGGCGAGGTCGATCTCCTGGTGGGCGACGTTCAGGTCCCCGCAGAACACCACGGGCTTGCGCGCTGCGAGCTCGCACACGTGCGCGCGGAAGGCCGGGTCCCAGGTGCGCGCGCGGTACGCGAGCCGCGCGAGCGTGCGGCCCACGTTCGGGGTGTACACGGTGACCAGGGCGAACCGCGGATAGTCCAGGGTGAGCACCCGGCCCTCGGTATCCGGCGCCCGTTCGCCCAGGCCCCGGTCGACCGCAAGCGGGGCGGTTTTGGTGAAGACCGCGGTGCCCGCATACCCCTTGCGCCGGGCCGGGTGCCAATGCGCGGCGTAGCCGGGCAGGTCGATGGCGACCTGGTCCGGGGTGGCGCGCACCTCCTGAAGGCACAGGATGTCCGGATTCTCGGCGGCCACGAAGTCCAGGAACCCCTTGCGCAGGGCCGCGCGCAGGCCGTTCACGTTCCAGGACACGATGCGAGTCACTGCCGTCTCCGCGTGGTGAGCTCTTGGGCCAATCGCAGTAGAGCCCTGTGCGCGCGCACGCCATGGCGCGCCATGCCCCCTGTGGGCGGGAGTCCGCACTTACTGTCGCGCGCGGGTGCGCGTTCCTGCGCGCGTATTGTAGGGAATGCGGCCTGCCGGGGAAGGCGGCGCGCGGGCCGTCTAGGCCAAGGCGCGCAGGAGCAGCCGAGACTCGCCCGCAGGGCTGAGCGCGCTTCGCTGGGCGCCAATCCAGGCCTCGCGCAGGCGGGTGACGGTGACGGCTCGGAGAAGTTGCTCGGTGCGCGCGCGCGCAAGGGGCAGGAGCCCGGAGTCCGTGCGCACGGCCCCGTCCACGGTGCGCGCGAGCCGGGGCACGTACCCCTCCGGCTTGCCGAACAGGCCGCGCACGGCCGGCAGGTCGTCGGCCACGGCCTGGGCGAGCTTGTCCCGGTCCAGGGCCAGGGTGTCGTCGTCGGCCGCGGTGATGCCGATCCGGTCCAGGGCGTTGTACACCGAGGCCGTGCCCGTCTGGCGCTGGAGAGGCCGCAGGTCTTCGCCCAGGCCGGTGAGGCGCATCTTCAGGTCCTGGAGGGCCGCGCCCAGCTGCGCGCGGTGGAACGTGATCGGCCGCCCCGGCTGCGCGGACAGGCCCGCCTCCTCGGGCTCGTCGTAGGCGGCCGGCTGCGCGGGCACGGGCGCGGTGCTCTGGTCGCGCAGGTCGATGCGAACGCGGGCCACGTGCTCCACGTCGTGCAAGAGCCCGGTCTGCGAGTCGAGAGCACGGTTGAGCGCGCGCATGGCGTTGTTGAACGTGTCCACGAGACCGCTCAGTTCCTCGGCCAGGGCCTCGGCGTCCGCGGAAACCGTCACCTCCACCGGCGAATCGGTCGCTTCGTGGAGGGTCAGGCGAACGCCGTCGATGGCCTCGTCCACCGTGTTCGTGGCCGCCTCCAGGGCCTGCCCGTCGACGGACAGGCGCGCGCGCGCGGGCGCCGTGACCTCGTGCGCGAACTGGAGGCGCCCGTCCACCGTGTCGACGAGCCCGAGCTCGGCGAGGATGCCGTCGGGATCCGTGACCTGGATTGGCTCGGGCCCGGGTTGGGCCGCGGTCAGGCGCAGCCGCCGGTCGCGCACCTCGGCACGCACCCCGTGCGCGCGCGTGCCGCCGTCGAGCCGGCCGTTGTCGTTCCGGTCCTCGGCGTAGTCCTCCGCGTCGGGGCCGTAGAAGTCCTCGGCCCGGTCCAGGGCGCCGTTGCGATTGCGGTCCTCGCCCCAGGTGATGGCCTCGGCCAGGTCCCAGAGCGTGTCCTCGGCCTCCACGGTCACGGTCGTGCCGTTGAGTGTAAAGCTGCCCGACAGACCCAGAGGGTCGTCGGTGAGGCTGCGCGCGGGGAAGTAGTCGCTCTCCACGGTGTGTGCAGTGGCGACCTGTTCTGCGCGGACCTGGTACGCGCCCACGGGCGCGGTGCGCGCGCGCAAGCTCGCCCGCACCGCGGGGGAGTCGCTGTCCACAGACGCCGCGGCCAGGGCTTCGTCCGCAGTCAATTCGTGCAGGGTCTCGGACAGCTCGCGCAGGGCCTTCTCCACCGGGCCGAGGGCCTCCAGGGTGCGGTTCAGTTCCTCGGACGCGAGTCCCCGGACCACCTCCACGCCGGTGGGGCGGTTCACGCGGCGCAGCTGCGCGCGCGCGTCGTACACGCTGCGCGCACTCGCCGCGGTGCCCGCGTGCAGGATCCGGGGCATGGGCCGCGACTGAAGGCCGTAGAGCAGGCCGCCCTGCTGGATGAATAGGCGCCGCCGGTCGCTCAAATACGCGAGTTCGCGCATCACGGTCTCGTGTGCGCCGTTGCCGTTCGTGTCGCCCGTGGTCTCGGTCTTGCCGGCCACGGGCACGGGACGCGCGGACTCGTCCAGGACCGTGTGCAGCTCGATGTTCGTGCGGGGCCGGATCACGCCTTGTTCGACGGCCTTGCGACGTTGGGCCGCGGCGTGCTGGGCCTCGAACGCGAACAGGCGCAGGAGCGCGGTGGCCAGCCGCGGATCGCCCACGTCGCCCACGCCGCTCTCGCCCAGGGGCACCTCGTACTCGAGGGGCGGCTCGAGCGACTGCGCCTCGTCGGCCGCCGGCTGGGCCCCGGCGTCCCGGGGCAGGGCGGACTGCCCGTCGGCAGACTGGGCGCGCCGGGACGAAGGAGCGGCGTTCGCGTCCGGCGCATTGACCTGCACATGCGCGCTGCGCAGTGCGCCGAGCGGATCGCGTCGATGCGTCGTGTGCGTTGGGTGGAGGCGTCCGCCCTGGGGTCGGGGCTGCGCGTTGCGGTTGGCCCTGGGGCGCGCATAGGCGCCTGCCAGGCCGAGGGCCTGCGCCAGGGCCGCGCGTCCCGCGACAGGGGCCGGCGGGGGAACTCGCATAGTGGGTCATCCTTCCGTGGATGACGTGTTGCGGCCACCGTCCGTGGCGGCCGGTTCGTTACGCGAGCACGTCGATCTGCCTGCCCAGATGCTCCTGGGGCGGCGGCGGCTCCTCGGCGCGGGCCTCTTCGCGCTCCCGATCGGTCTCCTCCGGGGGCGGGCGCCGCTGGGCCTGTTCGGCGCGGTCCAGTTGCTGGGAGGTCTGGGAGAGTTCCGAGTAGGCCGCCGGGGCCCTGGTGCCTGCATCGACCGGCTCGAGCGCCACGCCGTCTCTCCTTATGACACAGGTCCGATAACCCGGGCCGCGTTACAGCCTGTACAATCACACTATATCGTCGGTTTGCGGCCTGTCAAACGCATTGATTCCAGTTTTTGCGCGCGCGGCGCCCAGGCCCCGGACCGCGGCGGCGCGCGCGCAGGGCGGATCGCCGCAAGTCGGGCGGGCCCGGGCGCGAGTCTTTCCGAATTCCGTTGAAGGATTCCCGGCTCGTTGACCGATAACACACACAGGCTGCGCCGCAAGCCGGCGGTCACCTGGACCGGAAGCTGCGGCCAAGCCGCCTCATCGTTTGGGAGGAGAGCTGCTCATGAAGCGCTGGACCGGCCTCGCCGCCGCGGCCCTGGCATGTGCGGGCCTGTCGGGCTGCATGCTCGCGGACGCGTTCACCAAGCCCTTTGACCGGCCGGAGCCCGCGGCCGAAGAGCCCGCCGAGGCGCCCGCGCCCCGCCGCGACCCGGTGGACCCCGAAGAGAAGCGGCAGATGGGCTTCCATTACGATCCGCAGCTCTTCCAGGAGGGGGCCTACCGGCCGGACGAGCTCGAGAACATGATCACCAGCACCGGGTTCGACGGCATCTCCCAGCAGACCTTTGCCGAGGGCGGCGGCGACTACGACGTGGACGTGGACCGCACGGGCAAGCGGATGGCCTTTGCCACCACGCGCTACAGCCGCAACCCGGACATCGTGACCCAGTCGGTGGCCGGCAAGACCGTCACCCTGTACACGAGCGACCCGGCCAGCGACATGATGCCCAAGTTCAGCCCCGACGGGGACCAGATCGCCTGGTGCTCGAACCGGTACGGCAACTGGGACATCCTGGTCGCCGCGGCCGACCGCACGCCGCGCACGCGTCCACGCCAGCTCACCCGCAGCGCGGAGGACGAGATCCACCCGTCCTGGAGCCCGGACGGGCGGCTGCTCGCGTTCAGCCGGTACAGCAGCATGGACGGGATCTGGCGCATCTGGGTCCTGGACATGCAGACCCGGTTCATGAGCGCGGTCACGGAGGGGCTGTTCCCCGAGTTCCGCCCCGTGGCGGAGGCGGGCCCCGACGGGCGGATGCTCTACACGCTCGTGTACCAGAAGCACCGCGAGCGCCGGGTGCCCTGGTACGGCATCTGGACGATTCCCCTGGTCGTGGACGACAACGGGGCCGTGGAGCTGGCGGGCGCGCCGCGCGACGTGGTGTTCAGCGACCAGTGGGCGGCCATCAACCCCTGCTGGAGCCCGGACGGGCACTACATCGCGTTCGCCAGCGTGCGCAAGAGCCCGGGCGCGCAGTGGGAGGCGCGCATCTACAAGGCCGACGACATCTGGGTGGTCCACGAACAGGGCGAGGACCTCACCCAGATCACGAGCCACAGCGCCCCGGACTGGGGCCCGGCCTGGGGGCCGGACCCGGCGAACGGAAGCCGGCCGGGGCGGCTTTTCTTCCACAGCCTGCGCAACGGGCACGAGAACGTGTGGAGCCTGCAGCCCGTGGTGGCGGGCATGGTCGCGCACGCGAGCCCCATGCCTGAGGAGGCGGAGGGAGCGACCGCGCCCGACGAGGCGATGCCGGCCGAGTAGCCGGACCGTAGGGCATCTGCACCTGTGGAGACAACCATGCGCCGGACACGCGGGCGCGCGAACCTGTGGATGCGGCTTGCGGGCGTGGGCCTGGCCTGCGCGGCGCTGGCCGGGTGCGGCGAGCCGTGGCTGACGCGCTCGGCGACCCGGTCCCTGCAACCCGTGCAGTCCTATGAGGAGCGTGAGGGCGACCCCGCGGCCCTGAGCACGCTCAAGCGGGTGGCGGTGCTGCCCTTCGAGGACCTGACCGGCGACTCCTCGTTCGATGCGGACCGGTTCGCCCAATCGATGGCTGCTCAGCTGGCCGGCGAGGGCGAGCTGAAAGTCGTCTTTCCAGCCGAGGTGGCCGCCGCCGTGGAGGCGGAGAACCGGGCCATCCGGCGGCACAACGCCCAGGTGCATCGCAACGCGCTCTTGGGCGTGCGGCCCGCAAAGACCGAGGAACGCGAAGCGAGCCCCGGCGAGCCCGTGGCCAAGCCGGTTCTCGATCCCACGCACAACCGCGACGACGCCATCAAGGTCGGCCGCATGCTGGGCGTGGACGCGGTGGTCACGGGCGTGGCCACCGACTTCGACCCGTACTACCGGCCGCGCCTGACGGCCACGGTGCGCGTGGTGGCCACGGGCCGCACGGAGGCGGCCGCCCAGGCGCTCGTGGACCTGGTGCAATGGGGCGTGCCACGAGGCCTGGGCGCGCCGCCGGGGGTGCTCTGGTACCGCCAGCAGGTCTTTGACACGCGCCACGGGTCCGCAGCGCGCGAGGTGTACCTGTTCGCGCGCGACCACCACACCGAGTCGCGGCCCTATGACGCGGAGATCTACCTGCGCAGCATGGACCACTTCTACGCGTTCGTGGGCGGGTCGTTGAGCAAGGCGTTCCTGCGCGCGCGCGACCGGGCGGCCAGGGAGGCCCTGGACCGCGCCCAGGCCCAGGCGCAGCGCCGCGAGGCCGAGCGCCAGGGCGTGCTCGACCGCGTGCGCGCGCTCGTGGACCCGGGCGTGCCCTTGCCCGAAGCGGAGACCGTGGTGCGCCGCAACCTCCCCGACGCGCGCGACCACTCCTGGCGCCCGGAACTGCGCGCGGGCGCGGGTCGCGCCGACCTTCCGCAACCCCCGACCCCCTGACCCAGCCCGACCGACCTTGACACGCTGCGCACGACCGGCTAGGTGGGTGCGCACAGTGCCGCGTCCGTGCACAGGGGGAGTCCGCCATGGCCGCAACCAAGATCGCTTGCGTGGGCGCGGGCAGCCGGTACTACCGGCGCGCGCTCCCGGACCTGCTCGTCACCGAGGACCTGGCCGAGTCCGAGATCGTGCTCTATGACCTGGACGGGGAGCGCGCCGCGCGCATGCGGGCCAGGGCCGCGCGCCTGGCCGAGGATGCGGGCACCGGCATGACCGTACGCGCGGTTGCGACCCTGGATGAGGCGCTGGAGGGCGCGGACTTCGTGCTCGCGTCCATCGGCGGCAGCGGCACCGAGCCCACCGCGGGCGTGCACCAGTCGCCCATCCACAGGGCCGACCGGTTCATCCCAGCGAAGTACGGCATCTACCAGCTCACCGGCGACACGGGCGGGCCGGCGGCCCTGATGATGGGCCTGCGGTCCGTGCCCGCGTTCCTGGAGGTCTGCGCGGCCATGGAGAGGCGCTGCCCGGGCGCGGTGCTCTTCAACCACGCCAACCCCATGAGCGTCATCTGCCGCGCCGTCCGCAAGTACACGGCCGTGCAGGTGGTGGGCATCTGCCACGGCGTGCAGGAGGGCATCGCGTTCGTGGCCAAGCTGCTGGACGTGCCGCCGGAAGAGCTCTCGTGCACCTGGGTGGGCACGAACCACTACTACTGGTTCACCGCCATCCGCCTTCGCGGCGAGGACGTGTACGACCGGGTGCGCGCGGCCATGCAGGCCCGGGCCGGGGACCGCCAGCGGCTGGCCGCGGACCTGTCGCGCATCCACGGGTTCCAGACCGTGTACCCGGAGGACAACCACATCCTGGAGTTCTACCCCTTCCTCGCACAGGTGGACACCTACCCGGACCGGGGCAACGCGCCGTACTGGACCCTGCGGCGCATCGACGAGATGCATGCGGACTACTTTCCCGAAGGGCCGGTGGCCGCGTTCCCCGCCGACGCGCGCGAGAGGATGCTCGCCGCCTTTCAGGAGACGCTCGACCAGATGGCCCTGCCCGAGGCGCGCACATTCGAGGGCGAGAACACGGGGCTCGCCCTCGGGGCCATGGCCACGGGCAAGCGGCACGTGTTCGTGGCCAACCTCGCCAACCAGGGCGCGGTGCCCAACCTCCCCCTGGACGCGGAGGTGGAGGTCGAGGCGGTCACCACCTGGCGCGGCGCGCGGCCGGTGACCATGGGCCCGGCGCCGCGGGCGCTGAAGGGCATCCTGGAGAAGCGGTTCGCCTGGCAGGAGCTCGTGGCCGACGCCGCGGCCAAAGGCGACCGGGCCGCGGCGCTGCAGGCCCTGATCCTGGACGAGATGGCCATTTGGCCCGACCGCGCGCAAGAGATGCTCGACGAGCTCCTGGAGGCGTCCAGGCCGTACCTGCCGCGGTTCTTCGAGACCGGGTGAGCCGACTCGGGCGAGTTCGCGCAACGGGCCGCGCACAGGGGAATCCGGTGACTAAGCGCGAGAACCTGCTGGCCGTGCTTCGGCGCCGGGGCGGGGAGTTCATCCCGTTCGGTTTGAGTTTCACCCCGCGCATGCGCCGCGAGTTCAAGGAGCGCTACCGCCCGCGCTTGGGCCGCGAGCCGATGCTCGGCGACGTGTGCGAGACGTGCCACGAGGCCGTGGCCCTGGGCCCGAGCCGGGCCGAGCATGACTATGCGCGCTACTACGAGAATCGGACCCTCAAGCCGGGCACGGCACTCACCGCGGACGGGGTGGCGCGCGAACCCGCGGGATTCGAGCACTTCACGCATGTGGTCAGCCCGCTCGCCGGGCGCGAGCCCAGCCTGGAAGAGATCGAGATCTACCCCCTCGACGACCGCGACGCCGCGTACCGGCACGAGGCCTTTGCCGCGGATGCGGCCCGCGCGCACGAGCGAGGCATGGCGGTCGCCCTGTTCGCCGGGAACGTGTTCGAACGCGCGTGGCAAATCCGGGGCATGGAAGACCTCTTGATGGACTTCTACGAGGCGCCCGAGCTCGCGCACGCGCTGCTTGAGCGGATCACCCGGATCAACTGCGCGCTGGCCGCGGCCGCGGCGCGTGCGGGCGCGGACGTCGTGCGGTTCGGGGACGACGTGGGCACGCAGCAGGGCATGATGATCGCGCCCGAGGTCTGGCGCACGTTCCTCAAGGAGCGGCTCGCGCGGCAGTTCGCCGCGGTCAAGCAGGCCAATCCCGAGGCCCTGGTGTGGTATCACTCCGACGGCGACGTGACCGCCATCGTGCCCGAGCTCATCGAGATCGGACTGGATATCCTCAACCCCGTGCAGCCCGAGTGCATGGATATCGACGAGCTCAAGCGCCGGTACGGCGACCGCCTGTCCTTCTGGGGCGGGGTGGGCACGCAGACGACGCTTCCCTTCGGCACGCCCGACGAGGTGCGCGCCGCGGTCAAGCACCTGGTGGAGGTTGTCGGCCGCGGCGGGGGGCTGTACATCGAGCCCACGCACGTGATCGAACCGGACGTCCCCTGGCAGAACATCGAGGCGTACCTGGACGCCTGCCGCACGTACGGCCGGGCAGCTTGCCTGTGAGCGCATTGCTCGGCCAGGCAGCGAAAACGAAGAAAGCGACAGGTGTGCGAAGCAGGCCTTAGACTCCCAGGCGGATGCGCTCGGGCCGGCCCGTCTCCAAGGACCGGTGCACGGCCTCGAGGATCGCGGTCACGCGCAGGCCGTCGCGCGCGGTCACATACGGCTCGGTGTCCTGCTCGACGGCGCGCACGAACGCCCGGATGCAGGCCGGGAACGCGCCCTGCCACTCGTCGAACACCTGGTACTGGAGGAAGGTGCGCGGGCACACGAACCGGTCCGCAAGCATGGCGTCGATCGCCTCGGCGCTGCGGTCGATCTGCGTGGTGCCCCGGGTGCCCACGAGCTCCATGAAGCTGTCGGGCATGTACGGCGAGGAATTCGGGTAGATCCACGCGGCCTCGAAGGTCGCGGTGCGCCCGCCCGCAAAGGTCACCAGGGACTGGATCGCGTCGTAGGTGTCGAACCCTTGGTCGGCGAGCACGCGCTTCACGCCCCGGGCATAGGCCTCCACCGGGTCCGCGTCAAACCACCACGAGACCAGGTCCATGTCGTGGCAGGACAGGAACCACGCGGGGGTGGTTTTCGCCGACCAAGCGCGGATCATGTCCGTGGGCACGGAGATCGGGTTGTTCTTTCGCGCCGAGGCCAGCACCGGGTCGCCGAGCTCGCCGCTTGCGGCCAGCTCCTTGACCTTGTGGTAGGGCGCGAGCCACCGGTGATTGTATGCGACTTGGAGCTTGCGCCCGGTCTGCGCGACCGCGCGGCAGATCGCCTCGGCCTGCGCCTGGCGGGTGGCCAGGGGCTTCTCCACGAGCACGTGGCAACCCGCCTCCAGGGCCGCGAGCACGGGCTCGGTGTGCGCGGCGTCCGGGGTGGCGACGCTGACCGCGTCCAGGGACTCGCGTTCGAGCATGCGTCGGTAGTCCGTGTATCGGGCCGCCACGTCCAGCTCGTCGCCGAGCGCGTTCACCGCGTCCTCGCGCACGTCCGCGAGCGCGACGAGCCGGACGCTGTCCAGCATCGCGTATACGCGCGCGACCGCGCTTCCCATGATCCCGCATCCGATCACGCCCACGCGCACAGACATGGCACACCTCCTCGAACGGCCGGCGGCCCGCTCAGGCTTCCAGGAGGATGGTCACCGGCCCGTCGTTGACCAGGCGCACGTCCATGCGCGCGCCGAACACGCCCTCCGCCACGGGCACGCCCTCCACGCGCAGGGCCTCGCAGAACACGTCGCACAGCGGCCGGGCCTGTTCGGGCGGGGCCGCGGGCACGAACGAGGGGCGGTTGCCCTTGCGCGTGTCCGCGAGCAGGGTGAACTGGCTCACCGCCAACACGCCCCCGCCCACGTCGCGCACGGACCGGTTCATCTTGCCCGCGTCGTCCTCGAACACCCGCAGGCGCGCCACCTTGCCCGCGAGCGCGCGCGCGGTCTCGTCCGTGTCCTCTCGGGCCACGCCCACGAGCACCAGGAGCCCGTGGTCGATGGCTCCGGTCACCTTGCCTTCGACCGTGACGGATGAGTCACGCACGCGCTGGATCACGAGTCGCATGTCTCTCCTCCCGTGGGACGGCGGGACAGATCAGTCGTCCTCGAACGCGTCGATCGTGACGGCGAGGTGCCGGCGCCAGTGTTCGTCGTCGGTCTCCGGAAAGTCGAGGCGCTGGTGCGCGCCGCGGCTCTCGCGCCGCAGTCGCGCGGCCCGCGCGATGACCTTGGCCACGGTGAGCATGTTCTGCACCTCGAACCCGGCGCGTGCGGTGAACTCCTCGGCGAGCACGTACCGGCCCCAGAACGCGATGGTCCGCTCGGCCTCGGCGAGCTGGTCCTCGCGGCGGTACACGCCCAGCGCGCGCCACGCGAGCGCGCGCAGACTCTGGGTGACGTCGTCCAGGTTCAGGGGCACGTGCTTGTTGCGGGTATGCGCGCGCGTGACGGGCAGCGGGAAGGCCTCCGCCGGCCCCTCAGCGGCCTGGACCGCGTGGCGGCCAGCCCGGTGGCCGAAGACCAGGCCCTCGAGCAGAGAGTTGCTCGCCAGCCGGTTCGCGCCGTGGACCCCGGTGCACGCGATCTCGCCGCAGGCGTACAGCCCGGCCACGGACGTGCGGCCCACGAGGTCCGTGCGCAACCCGCCCATCATGTAGTGCACCGCGGGCCGCACCGGGATCGTGTCCTTAGCCGTGTCGATGCCGTACTCCGCGCACAGGGAGACGATCGTGGGGAACCGCTCGCGCACCCGGTCCTGGGGCAGGTGGCGCAGGTCCAGGAGCACGTGGCTGTCGCCGGTCTCGCGCAGGGTGCGCATGATGGTTTGGCTGACCACGTCGCGCGGCGCGAGCTCGGCGAGCGGATGCTCGTCGGGCATGAACCGCTCGCCCGCCCGGGTGACGAGGTGCGCGCCTTCGCCGCGCACCGCCTCGCTGATCAAGAACCGCGGCGCGCCGGCCAGGTACAGGGTGGTCGGATGAAACTGGACGAACTCCATGTCCGCGAGCTCGGCGCCCGCGCGCAGGCCCAGGGCGTACCCGTCGCCGGTGGCGACCTCCGGGTTCGTGGTCTCGCGGTACACGCGGCCCATGCCCCCCGTGGCCAGGATCGTGGACGACGCGTCCACGCGCAACAGCCGCCCGTAGCGCGTGTCCAGGCACAAGAGCCCGTAGACCACGCCCCCGTGGTGCAGGCAGTCGACCACGAAGTGGTCTTCCAGGACCTGGATGCGCTCGTGCGCGCGCAGTGCGCGGACCAGGGTCTCGTGGATGGCCCGGCCGGTGGCGTCGCCGGCCGCGTGCAGCACGCGCCGCTCGGAGTGTCCGCCCTCCAGGGTCAGGGCCAGGGACTCGGCCTCGCGGTCAAAGGGCACCCCGCGCGCCACGAGCTCGCGCACGCGCTCCTTGCCCTCGCTCACGAGCACACGGACCGCGTCCTCGTCGCACAGGCCCGCGCCCGCGGACAGGGTGTCCTGTAGATGGCCCTCCCACGAGGGCTCCTGCAGGGCCGCGGCGATGCCGCCCTGAGCGTGGTAGGTGCTGCTCTCCTCCAGCCCGGCTTTGGCCAGCACCAGCACGCGCGCGTCCTGCGCCGCCGCGAGCGCGGCTGAGAGCCCGGCGATCCCCGCGCCGACCACCACGACCTCGGGCCGCAGACTGGGAATGGCGCCCAAGTCCGTGGCGAGAAGATACCGGTGCACGCCAGCGCCGCCGCATCGCGAGTCGATTCGGCCAGCATACGGCTGCGCCGTGGCGAGGTCAACCCGGCGCTCGGGACGGGCTACGGGGCCTGGCGGGTATCGACCTGGTCTT